>Ga0172380_10000038_pt1 | contig 277501 bp, 257 predicted proteins | sample Leawe162metaG_FD_119747 | JGI IMG/M metagenome (GOLD analysis project Ga0172380, IMG submission 119747) | Leachate microbial communities from a municipal landfill in Southern Ontario, Canada - Leachate well 162 metaG | ecosystem: Engineered > Solid waste > Landfill > Unclassified | place... | reverse complement strand
TTCTGCGACAACACCGTCGTGATCGCCGCCGTCAAGGTCGTCTTGCCGTGGTCAACGTGTCCAATCGTCCCCACATTCACGTGCGGCTTCGTACGCTCAAACTTGCCTTTTGCCATGATCGCTCCAAAAATCTCTTCGACCCGAAAAACGCCGTAACGGCTGCCAAATACCTAACTACAAAAACTGGTGCCCATGACGTGGATTGAACACGTGGCCTCTCCCTTACCAAGGGAGTGCTCTACCACTGAGCTACATGGGCAAAAACAATTGCCGGAAAGAGATGCATTGCTGGAGCGGGCGACGAGGTTCGAACTCGCGACATCTTGCTTGGAAGGCAAGTGCTCTACCAGCTGAGCTACACCCGCGCTGTCTTCCCGCCGATCTCCATAACCATAAGAGTATTAATCTTATAAATCAATAAATTGCATAACTTTCTGGTGGAGGGGGAAGGATTCGAACCTTCGAAGGCAGAGCCGACAGATTTACAGTCTGTTCCCTTTGACCGCTCGGGAACCCCTCCGACGAAACGCGGCATTATGGAGGCGACTGGAAAAGCTGTCAATGCTTTCTATGAGCCTAAGTTATTATCGCCGCCATGTCCCCCCTGCGCCCCGCCGTTCTGGCCCAGATATCCGGTTGGCTAATAGCCTTTGCCCTGAGTCGCATAGCGTACCCCCCTCTGGCCGCCCACCCGTACGAATTTGCGCTGGCCCAAGGTTTTTGCGCTGCGCTCATCAGCTATAAGCTGGAGGCGCCACCCTGGTGGGTGCCGATTCACATCGCCTCCCCCCCGCTGCTCGTGGCTGCGGTGGGCCTCCATTGGCCGCCTGGCGTCTGGCTGAGTGCGTTCGCCTTGCTCATGCTCGTTTTCTGGCGTACCGACAGCAGCCGGGTACCGCTGTATCTGAGCAACCGCAGCACCGCGCTGGAACTTGCGCGGCTGATCCCGCCACATCCTTGCCAGGTGATCGACCTCGGCTGTGGTAACGGCGGGCTGTTAAGAATGATCGCCAAAATGCGTCCCGACTGTCGCTTTGTCGGCATCGAGCACGCTCCCTTACCTTGGCTGATAGCCTGGGTCGGCAGTCGACGGCAAACCAACCTGGAGGTGCGCTACGGCGACTTCTGGCGCGAACCGCTGGGCAGCTACGGATTGGTCTATGCCTTTCTTTCCCCCGCCCCCATGCTTCGATTGTGGGCCAAAGCCCGTCTTGAAATGGCTCCGGACGCCCTGCTGATATCCAACAGTTTTGCCGTACCCGACCAAATCCCGGAACAAACGACCGATGTTGCCGACCGGCGCCGCACCCGACTCCTGTGTTATCGGCCGGGCAGAACCAAATAGGCCACCCATTCGCCTCCATTTCGCTCCATCGCCGCTCTTCGCCGTCGCCAATAATGTTGTCAATAGCCGCAAAGCTTGACTACACGCGGCGAGGAGCAATCAATGGCAGATATCATCTGCGTCATCGGAAACAAAGGCGGGACAGGGAAAACCACCCTCTCCCACATGCTTTGCCACGGACTCGGTCTGGCGGGGCAGCGCTCGGTTTGCGTGCTCACCGACACCTGTCGCGAACCGCTGGATCCGGCTGGGCGCGGATACCTCGTGGCAGATGCCCGCTCCGCGGAAGCGCTAGGCAAGGTCGTCAGCAAGATACGCAGTCTTAACGCATGGATGGGCGTCGTCGACGGCGGCGGCAACCGGACGGAAATGGATCGACACCTCTACAGCCTCGCCGATCTGGTGCTGCTCCCCTTTCGCGATTCGCACGAGGATATCCGCACCGTGATCCGCGACCTGGAAATGTTCCCGCGGGCTTACGCCGTTCCCAGCCAATGGCCTTCCTGGCACCGCGGCACGGCCGACGGCACAGTACGGGAAATGCTCGCCCCCTACCTTGACCGGGTGCTCGATCCGATATTCGCCCATTCATCGACCAAGCTGATGTTGCAAAAAAGAATGCCGGAGGCCTTGCCGGAAACTCTGCATAACCTTTGTCTCAATACGGCCAAACAAGTCATCGACCTGCTGCAAATAGACGTTTCCGTCGGCGCAATGCCGGCCCATTCAAGAGCCCCGGCTCCGGATCACACCTCGTTGCGCTGGGCCAGCGCAGCCTAAGCATGGCTAAAAAACCACAACCGTAGCATTTCATGCGCTAAATTTTTTTCCAATCCACAAAGCATATAAATTAGCCATTACACTTCCCGCCGGACATCGTTGGTGAATTCTTTTTCGCCGGCGACTACGAAAAAATGGCCCATTCCGCATTCATTGCGCAGGCTTGGAATCCCGCAACCATCGCTGAATTCCAAGCCTGAAAACAGAGGCCGCTACAACAACGTCGCGCGGCAGGCGGCACGGGGGAAGACAATGCCAGAAATATATTTGCGCTCCGATACCGCAACGGTCCGGGCGAGAGGGAGCCCATGCTCAAGCCTCCGCGCGGCACGCGTTCCTGCCTGCCTGCGACACGCCATCGCACCCTCAATCCGGAAAGTATCGAGATGAAAAAACTGCTCAACAGGCTCAGCATCAAGCTTCAACTCGCCATCCTAGTGGTCGTTGCCATATCGGCCAGCCTCATCACCTTCGTCATCGCTTTGCACGGACTACAGCGGATGGCTTCCTTTCACAACGAAAGCGCCGAATGGGCCAGCCGCAAAGCAGCGGTACACTTAACGTCATCCCTCGGATCGCGTATCTATCAGGTCGTTGCGGCCACCATCATCGACCGCGACTTCAACGATGCCGAGGCCAACTGGGCCGACGTCAAGGCGCAGTCGAACGACGAACTCAATAATATCGAATCGATTTCGGACGATGACACCAAGAAGTTGGTGACCAGCAAGGCTTGGGACGGACTAAAGAAACTGATCCCGATGTACGAAAACGAACTGCTTCCCGCCCTCAAGGACGGTAATCGCAGTGAGGCCGAAATCAGGGAGTTGGGCCAGTCGATCAGAGACCAGACCAACGCCATCGAAATTGCCATGTTCAAATTGACCGACTTGGTAGATCGGGACGCCCGCACGGCCGAAAACAACTTCAAGGAAACACAACAAGCCACCATCGTCCGCAGCATCGTAGCTGGCGCTGTCGCCACGATCGTTCTGATCGTCGTCATGCTTTTCATCAGCCGCAACCTGCTGCGCCAGCTCGGCACAGAACCCAAGCATGCGGCGGAAATCACCCGCAATATCGCCCAAGGCAACCTGGCCAGCGAAATCGTCACCCGCCGTGGCGACACCGACAGCCTACTTGCCGCGATCAAGGAAATGCAGGATGGACTGCGCCAGATCATCGGCGACACACGCAGCATCGCCGGCACCGTCAGCGCCACCGCGCGCGACCTGGCAAAAAACGCCAATCTGGTGACGGAAAGTTCAAATCGCCAAACCGAAGCCACCTCCGGCATGACCGCACTTGTCGGCGACCTGGCCAATAGCATCGAACGTATCAGCCACAGCACCCACCAAGCGCAGGCCTCGGTGGAGAACTCCTCGGCGCTGGCCGACGAAGGGGCCTCGATCGTGCACAAGGCGGTCAGCGAAATGGAAAAGATCGCCGCCTCGGTGCTGGAGTCATCCGCCATCATCCAGAACCTCGGCCAGCAATCGCTACAGATATCCACCGTCACCGATGCGATCAAGGACATCGCCAACCAGACTAATCTGCTCGCCCTGAACGCTGCCATCGAAGCCGCTCGCGCGGGCGAACAGGGGCGCGGTTTCGCCGTGGTGGCCGACGAAGTACGCAAGCTCGCCGAACACACCACCCAATTCACTCAGGAGATCACCCGCATGGTCGCCGCGATCCAGACCGGAGCAGCCGACGCCGTGGCCGGCATGGAGCAGGGCAAGGAACTCGCCAACAGCGGCGTCGATCTCGCCAAAGGCGCCGGCGATGCAATGGCCAAGATCAAGGATGGCATCGGCATTGTGGTCGGGGCCTTCAACGAAACCGCCGCCGCGCTCAAGGAACAAAGCGCTGCCGGCTCGGACATGAAACGCGGCGTCGACAGCGTCGCCAAAGCCGCCGAAGAGAACGGCTCCACCGTAATCAGCATGGCCGAACGCGTCAGCGAACTGGAGAGCCTAGCGGACCGGCTGGAAGCCGCCACCGAACGCTTCCGCATCTAGGCGCACGACGCGGCACGCCCTTGCCTCCATCGCATGAAACTCGTCCTCGAACGCGGCAAAGAACGCTCCATACAGCGACGCCACCCCTGGATTTTCGCCGCTTCGATAAAGACCGAGGATGGACGCGCCCGCCCCGGCGACACCGTGGAGATCGTCGACGCCACCGGCATCGTGCTGGCCCGTGCGGCCTGGAGTCCGGAATCGCAGATCCGCGCCCGGATATGGAGTTTCGACCCCGGCGAAACCATTGACGACGCTTTTTTCAAGCGCCGCATCGCGGCCGCCGTTGCGCGCCGCGATGCCCTGCCCGAGCTGAGCGGGCAGGGCGGCCTGCGACTGATCCACGCCGAATCCGACGGTCTGCCCGGAATCATTGCCGACCGTTATCGGGATGCGGACAACAACGACACGGTGGTCGTACAACTCACCAGCGTCGGGGCCGACAAGTGGCGCCGCGCCATCGTCGGCGCATTGATCAAAGCCACCGGGTGCACCCGCATCTACGAGCGCTCCGATGCCGACGTGCGCAAACTTGAAGGACTCGAACCGGTCAGCGGCTGGCTGCACGGTTCGGCGCCCGATGCGCCCATCGTCATCGAAGAGAATGGCGTGCGCATGGAGGTGGACATCGTCGCCGGGCACAAGACAGGCTTTTACCTCGACCAGCGCGACAACCGCTTGCTGCTGCGTCACCTTGCCGCCGGACGCCGCGTCCTCAACTGCTTCTGCTACACCGGCGGTTTCAGTCTGCAAGCGCTGGCCGGCGGCGCGACTCAGGTCGTTTCGGTGGACAGTTCGCAGCCCGCCCTCGATACCGCGGCCGCCAACCTGGCGCTCAATCCGGCGCTGGAGGCCGATCGCGCATCCTGGGTGTGCGCCAACGTGTTCGACGAACTGCGCCGGCTGCGCGATGTGGACGAGCGATTCGACCTGATCGTTCTCGACCCGCCGAAGTTCGCCCCCAGCGTGAGGCATGCCGAAACCGCCGCCCGCGCCTACAAGGATGTCAATCTCAACGGTTTTAAACGGCTGGCGCCGGGCGGCCTGCTAATGACCTACTCCTGCTCGGGCGGCATCGGCATCGATCTGTTTCAGAAGATCGTCGCCGGCGCCGCGCAGGATGCCGGCCGCAGCGCACGCATTGTGCGCCGCCTGCAAGGCGCGGCCGATCACCCGGTCGACCTGGCCTTTCCCGAGGGGGAATATCTCAAAGGATTGCTGATCCAGGTTGATTGACGGTATCGTCTGTGGTTTCATGAGCGCCCCATGAAACGCCTCCCGCGCCCGTTCGTCGCCCTGATTGCCGCGCTGCTGCTGGTCCTAGCCCAGCAGGGTGCGCTGGCGCACATGATCGGCCACGCCGGCGCGACGGCCCAAAGCAGCCTCCAGCAAGACGAAAGCGGCCACGACGCCGCGCTTTCGCTGTCCCACGTCTGCACCACCTGTATCGCCTTCACCGCGCTCGGCGGTGCGGTGCCGATGGCGGCGTACACCTGGTTCATCGACGCACAAATCGTCGTTCGCCAGGCAAAGCAGCCGCTTCCCCTTGCCGGCCGACGCCTCCTTTCCGCCCGCGCCCGCGCTCCGCCGATTTTCCTCTAAAGCCCCATCAGCCCCGTTCCGTCCGCATTGCGGACGGCGTCTGCCATTGCTTTGGAGAAACCTCGATGTCGCATCCCCGACTCACGGGCCTGGCCGCCTTGATTGCGGCCACACTGCCCATTGCCGGCCACGCCGCCGGCGACAACGCACTGAAAAGCCTGCGCGAAGAAATCCAGCGTCTGCGCGAGAGCTACGAATCCCGCATTAGCGCCCTGGAACAGCGCCTGGCCCAGACCGAAACATCTGCCGCAAAAGCCGAATCCGCAACCGCTGCGGCCGACGTCGCCGCCATCACGGCGGCGACGTCGCGGCACAGCAGCGAAGCGGCCTTCAATCCGGCCATATCGCTGATCCTGTCCGGGATGTACACCAACCTCAAGGACAACCCCGACGGCCGGCCCTACGCCATCCGCGGCTTCATTCCGTCCAACGGCGAAGTGGCGCCGCCGCCGCGCAGCTTCAGCCTCGGCGAATCGGAACTGGCGTTCGCCGCCAACGTCGACCAGGTCTTCCGCGGTCAGCTCACCCTCGCCCTGCCGCCCGAGGAAGGCGCCTCGCCGACGGTTGAGGAAGCCTTCATCCAGACGCTCGGTCTCGGCAGCGGCTTGAACCTCAAGGCCGGGCGCTTCCTTTCCGGCATCGGCTATCTGAACGAGCAGCATGCCCACGCCTGGGATTTCTCGGATGCGCCGCTGGCCTACAAGGCCTTTTTAGGCGGCCAGCAACGCGGCGAAGGCGTCCAGCTCAAATGGCTGGCGCCCGTCGACACCTTTTTTGAAACCGGCCTCGAAGTAGGCCGCGGCGGCAGCTTCCCGAGTACCGACAACAACAGGAACGGCATCCAGAGCGGCAGCGTCTTTGCCCATCTCGGCGGCGACGTCGGCATCGAAAACACCTGGCGTACCGGATTGTCCTTCGTCGGCAGCAAGCCCAAGGACCGCGCCTACGCCGATGTGGATGCCGGCGGCGCAGCGACCGCCAACGCCTTCTCCGGCAGCAGCAAGACCTGGATCGCGGATTTCGTCTGGAAATGGGCGCCCGGCGGCAACACCAGCGAACGCTACCTGAAGGTGCAGGGCGAGTATTTCACCCGTCGCGAGTCAGGCACAGTGGTCTGCACCCCTTGCGGTAGCGGCAGTCTTCAGAGCACCCAGTCCGGCTGGTACGCGCAAACCGTATACAAGTTCGCGCCGGGCTGGCGCGCCGGCTACCGCTACGACCGGCTGGATCGCGGCACGGTGAACCTCGGCGCGCCGCTGAACCCTGCCGACTTCCCCATCCTCGGTCGCCACAACCCGAGCCGCAACACGGTGATGGCCGACTGGTCGCCGTCGGAATTTTCCCTGGTACGACTGCAATACGCCCGGGACGATGCGCGCGGCGGCTCGCCCGACGACCAGTTCTGGCTTCACTACATCGTCAGCCTCGGCGCCCACGGCGCACACAAATACTGATTGGAGACCCCATGAAACGCCTACTCGCTTCGCTGCTGCTCCCTCTGGTTGCCTTTTCCGCCCAGGCCGCACTCAATGTCTTTGCCACAGTGCCGGAATGGGCGGCGCTGGTACGGGAGATAGGCGGCGACAAGGTCCGGGTCTTCGCCGCCACCCAGGCGCTGCAAGACCCGCATCGTGTCGAAGCCAAACCGTCGTTGATCGCCCGCCTGCGCAATGCCGACCTGGTGATCGCCACCGGCGCCGAATTGGAAGTCGGATGGCTGCCGCTGGCCCTGCGCGAATCCGGCAACGGCAAGGTCCAGCCCGGACAGCCGGGCTATTTCGAGGCCGCCGGCCATGTCCGCAGGCTGGAAATTCCCGCCCGCGTCGACCGCGCCGATGGTGACGTCCATGCCGCCGGCAATCCGCATATCCAGACCGATCCGCGCAACATCCTCAAGGTCGGCGAGGCACTGGCTACGCGCCTGGGCGACCTCGACGCAGCCAACGCGGCGGCCTATGCCGCCGGCTACAAAGCCTTCGCGGAAAAATGGCGCGCGGCCCTCGCCCGCTGGGAAGCCGCCGCCGCACCGCTGCGCGGCCAGCCGGTGGTCAGCCAGCACAAGGCCTGGCCCTATCTCTACGACTGGCTGGGCTTGAAGGAAGTGGCCACGCTCGAACCCAAGCCGGGCGTCGAACCCTCGCTGGCCTATCTCGGCGAACTGACCGCCCGGCTCGCTGCACAACCGCCCAAGGCCGTGATTCGCGCCGCTTACAATGCCGCGCGTGCCGCCGACTGGTACGCCCAGCAGGCGCACGTGCCGCAGGTGGTGCTGCCATTCACCGTCGGCGGCAGCGACGGGGCGAAAGACCTGTTCGGTCTCTTCGACGACACCGTGGCCCGACTCAAGGCGGCGATCAAATGAGTGCGATCGACTGGAGCCTGCTGCTGATCCCCTTTCTTGCCGGACTGCTGGTGCTGTCCACCCACGTTCCCCTCGGCCGCGAAGTGCTGGCGCGCGGCATCATTTTCATCGACCTCGCCATCGCCCAGGTAGCCGGTCTCGGCGTCACGGCCGCCCACCTTTTGCAATGGGGCGGCGAGGAAGCCGCCGGGCCGGTGCCGCAGCTGGCCGCAGCCGCAGCCGCCTGCCTCGCCGCGCTGCTGCTGACCTGGTCGGGAAAGCGTTGGCCGCCTATCCAGGAAGCGTTGATCGGGCTGCTGTTCGTCTTCGCCGCCTGCGCCGGCATCCTGCTGCTGGCCCACGATCCCCGCGGCGGCGACCACCTGCGCGACCTACTGGCTGGGCAGATCCTCTGGGTCGGGCCGCAGCAACTGCTGATCCCGGCGCTGCTCTACGCGCTGCTGTTGGCGGGCTGGTCGCAACGGTGGCGCCTCGGCGATGCCGGCTTCTACCTGCTGTTCGCCCTGGCGGTAACGGTGTCGGTACAACTCGTCGGCGTCTTCCTGGTGTTTGCCAGCCTGATCGCACCGGCGCTGGCAAGCAGACGTCTGGCCGGGAAACGCGGCCAGACGTTCGGCTATGCCGTCGGCGGCGCCGGCTATGCACTCGGCCTCGGCGCCTCCGCACTGTGGGACCTGCCGGCCGGCCCGGCGATCGCCACCACCCTGTGCCTGCTGGCCCTGCTCGGGCTGCAAGACGGCCAACAGGTAGAATCCAAGGCCCCGGCAGCGTAGAGACACACCATGGAGCAATATCACGGCACCACCATCCTCTCGGTGCGGCGCGGTAACCGCGTCGCCTTAGGCGGCGACGGCCAGGTCACCCTCGGCAACATCGTCATCAAGGCCACCGCACGCAAGGTGCGTCGGCTTTACAGCGACAAGGTGCTGGCCGGTTTTGCCGGCGGCACCGCCGACGCGTTTACGCTATTCGAACGCTTCGAAGCTAAGCTGGAAAAACATCAGGGCAATCTGCTCCGCAGCGCCGTGGAACTCGCCAAAGACTGGCGCACCGACCGCATGCTGCGCCGGCTGGAAGCCATGCTCGCCGTCGCCGACCGGGAAAACTCGCTGGTCATCACCGGTAACGGCGACGTGCTGGAGCCCGAGCAGGGCATCGTCGCCATTGGCAGCGGTGGCGCTTACGCCCAGTCGGCAGCCCGCGCCCTGCTGGAAAACACCGAGCTGGCGCCGGCCGAGATCATCAAGAAGTCGCTCCAAATCGCCGGCGACCTGTGCATCTACACCAACCAGAACCACATCGTCGAAACCCTGGAATGAATTAACCACGGGGGACACGAGGAGCACGGGAGATACACGTCCCGTTTGACTTTCCCCCGTGCTCCCCGTGTCCCCCGTGGTGAAAGGTACTTATGTCCTCCATGACACCCCCTGAAATCGTCTCCGAACTCGACAAGCACATCGTCGGCCAGGCCGCCGCCAAGAAGGCCGTCGCCATCGCCCTGCGCAACCGCTGGCGGCGCGCCCAGGTGGCCGAGCCGCTGCGCCAGGAAATCACACCGAAGAACATCCTGATGATCGGCCCCACCGGCGTCGGCAAGACCGAGATCGCACGGCGTCTGGCACGGCTGGCCAACGCCCCGTTCATCAAGGTCGAGGCCACCAAATTCACCGAGGTCGGTTACGTCGGCCGCGACGTAGACACCATCATCCGCGATCTGGTCGAAGCCGCGCTCAAGGACGCCCGCGAGGTCGCGATGCGCGGCGTGCGCAGCCGCGCCCTCGACGCCGCCGAGGATCGTGTGCTCGACGCCCTGCTGCCGCCGGCCCGCTCGGTCGGCTTCGACGAAACGCCAGCGCCGACCGAAGACAATCCGACGCGGCAGAAATTCCGCAAGAAGCTGCGCGAAGGCGAACTCGACGACAAGGAGATCGAAATCGAAGTCGCCGCCGCCTCGCCGCAGATGGAAATCCTCGCCCCGCCCGGCATGGAAGACCTGACCTCGCAGATCCAGGGCATGTTCCAGAACATGGGCGCCGGGCGCAGGAAGCTGCGCAAGCTGAAGATCCGCGAGGCGATGAAGCTGCTCGCCGACGAGGAAGCCGCGCGTTTCATCAACGACGAGGAAGTCAAGGCCGAAGCGCTGCGCAATGTCGAGCAGAACGGCATCGTCTTCCTCGACGAAATCGACAAGATCGCCTCGCGTTCCGACATGCACGGCGCCGACGTCTCGCGTCAGGGCGTACAGCGCGACCTGCTGCCGCTGGTGGAAGGCACCACCGTGTCCACCAAGTACGGCATGATCAAGACCGACCACATCCTGTTCATCGCCAGCGGCGCCTTCCATCTCTCCAAACCCTCGGACCTGATTCCCGAACTGCAAGGCCGCTTTCCGATCCGCGTCGAGCTCGATTCGCTGTCGGTGAACGACTTCCAGTGCATCCTGACCCAGACCGATGCCTGCCTGACGCGCCAATATCAGGCGTTGCTGGCGACCGAGGATGTGACGCTCGAATTCACTGACGCGGGCATCCAGCGTCTGGCGCAGATCGCCTTCCAGGTGAACGAAAAGACCGAGAACATCGGCGCCAGGCGCCTGCACACGGTGCTGGAAAAACTGCTGGAGGAGGTTTCCTTCAACGCCAGCCGTCCGGGCACGGAAAAGATCACCATCGACGGCGCCTATGTCGACGCCCGCCTCGGTGCGCTGGCGAAGGACGAAGGCCTCTCGCGCTACGTGCTGTAACCCTCCCATGGACCTCGCACTGCGGATCGTCTCGATCCTGTTCCCGATGTTCGCTCTGGTCGGCCTCGGCTACGCCTACGGCCGCCGCCATGCCTCGGACATGAGCGTGGCCAACCGGCTGAACATGGACGTGTTCATCCCGGCACTGATCTTTTCCGGACTCTCCGGCCGCTCCTACGATCTGACCAGCTACAGCGGGCTGGCTCTCGGCATGGTGCTGATGGTGCTCGGCTCCGGCGCCGCCGGTTGGGCGCTGGCGCGTATCAGCGGCCAGCGCGCGCTAACGCTGGCGCCGCCGATGATGTTCAACAACAGCGTGAACCTCGGCGTACCGCTGGCGGTGCTGGCCTTCGGCAACGAAGTGCTGCCCTGGGCGATCATCCTCTTCGTGGTGTCCACCGGACTGCATTTCTCGCTCGGCATCTGGCTGCTCGACCACAAGACCAGCGTGCTCAACGTCTGGCGCAACCCGGCGGTGCTGGCCGCGGCCGCCGGCTTCGCGGTCGGCGAGGCCCAGGTCCAGCTCTGGCCGCCGCTGGCCATCGCCATCAAGATGGTGGCCGACATCTCGATTCCGCTCGCCCTGTTCGCCCTCGGCGTGCGCATGACCGACTCCGGCCTCGTCCACTGGCGCCATGGCCTGCTCGGCGCCGTCGCCCGGCCGGTGGCCGGCATGCTGATCGCCTGGGCAGTAACGCCGCTGCTCGGTCTCACGCCCAAACAAAGCGCCCTGTTCCTGATCTACGGTGCCCTGCCTCCGGCGGTGGTGAACTACGTCTTCGCCGAACGCTACCACCAGGAACCGGACAAGGTCGCCGCCATCGTCCTGATCGGCAACCTGATCTCGGTGGTCACCCTGCCGATCGCGCTGAGCATCGCGCTCTAACCCGGTATCCCGTTCAGCAACAGGCCGGCAACCTCGTCGGCCAGGACTTGCGGCGACGGATCGGCGACGGGCCTGAGCCAATGCGCAGTCCAGTTGAGCGCACCGAAGAGCAGTCTATGCACGGGCACATCCGCGCGGCCCTTCTGCGAAAGGTTCAGACGCCGCAGGCAATCCTCCCAGAGCGCCTCGTAGCGCGCCATCGACGCGGCCAGTTGCGCCTTCGCCGCCGCTGACAAGGCCCGCTGCTCGAAAAGCAATACGACGACGAAATCGCGGCTTGACGGATCGTGGAGCAGCGTCATATGCCTCTGGATCAGCGTCCGCAACTGCTCCGCCGGCGCCAGTGCGCGCCGGACGACCGCTTCGGCTTCCGCCAGGACGAGATCCATGCCGTGCCGGGCCACCTCGTCGAGGATGTCGCGCTTGCTGCGGAAATGGCAGAACGTCGAGCCTGAGCCGATCCCGACCGCGGCGGTGATGTCGCGGATGGTGGTGGCGTCGAAACCCTTCTCGCGGAACAGGCCGGCCCCGATCCGCAGAATTTCCTGTCGACGGCTCCCCTGCATGCCCCGGCCATTGCTTTTCTTTTTCATGGGCTCGCCTTCCTGTTGGGGGAATGCCGGCACGCCGAGCGCGCCGCATCCCTTTCCACAGTAGATGAGAACCCAGCGCACGGCGAATTATTTTGGCGACCGCTGACCGGCCCGCTCACCGTTCGGGCTGTACCTGTCGAAGTGCTGTGCCGGTGCGGCTCGTGCTTAGGCAGCGCGAGCGGGCTTGTTCAACGCCGCCTTCCCACTTATGCCTTCTGCATCCAAGGAATGAAATGGGGGATCGCTTCGGCAGGCATCGGCCGCCCGTAGAGATAGCCCTGGGCATTGGCGCAACCGCTCTCGACGAGGAAGGCGAGCTGTTCGCTGGTCTCCACGCCCTCGGCCACCACCTCCAGCCCCAGCGCCTTGGCCAGCGCGACCATGGCATGGATGATGGCGCCGTTGTTTGGCCGGCTCTTTATTTCGAGGATGAAGGAGCGGTCGATCTTCAGCCGGTCGACCGCGAAGGAGCTGAGGTAGCTGAGGGATGAATAGCCGGTACCGAAATCGTCCAGCGTCAGACGCACGCCAAGCGCCTTGAAGCCGGCCAGGGTTTCCTGGACCTTCGGCGTATCGTTCATCAGCGCCGCCTCGGTCAGCTCCAGCTCGAGCCGCTGCGGCGGTAGGCCGGTATCCCTCAGTACGCCGGCCACCACCTCCAGCAGATTCGACTGTTCGATCTGCCGCGGCGAGAGATTGACCGCCACCCGCTCGCAGGGCGCACGACAGTCGAGCCAGGCGACGGCTTGGCGGCAAGCCGTCGCAATCACCCATTCGCCCAGCGCGACGATCAATCCGCTCTCCTCTGCGACCGGGATGAATTCGCCCGGATCGATCCAGCCCCGCTGCGGATGCTGCCAGCGCAACAAGGCTTCCCAGGCCACCACGCCACCACCGCCGATATCGAACTGGGGCTGAAAATAGACCTCGAATTCCTGTCGCTCCATCGCCAGCCGCATATCGGCCTCCAGTTGATGGCGCAGCCGCACTTCGTCGTTCATGCGGGCTTCGAAGAACATCCAGGCATTTCTCCCCGCGGCCTTGACCTGATACATGGCGATGTCGGCCGCCTGGAGCAGGCCCTTCAGATCACCCCCATCCCAAGGGTAGAGACTGATGCCGATGCTGGGCGAAGTGTGCAGCCTGTGCTGGCCGACGTCCACCGGACGGGCCACCGATTCGCGGATCTTTTCCGCCACCAGGGCCACATCGCGATGATCGCTCACGCGATCCAGCACGACGACGAATTCATCGCCGCCGAGCCGGGCCACCATATCGCTGGCCCGCACGCAGCCGTTGAGACGGCGCGCCACTTCCACCAGCAACTGGTCGCCGACCTGATGGCCGAGGCTATCGTTGACCTGCTTGAAGCGGTCGAGGTCGATCAGCAGCAGCGCGGTACCCTGATCGCCGCGGCGTCCCGAGGCCGCCAACCGGTCCATGCGCTCCTCCAGCTGGCGGCGGTTGGACAGCCCGGTCAGGGCGTCGTGGCGAGCGAGATAGTCGATCCTTTCCTCGTGGGCCTTGCGCTCCGAGATATCCGCGAACAGCGCCACATAGCACGTCCCCCCCTGGGGCCTCCGCACCCGGTTGATGCACAGCCATTTCGGATAAATCTCGCCGCTCTTACGTTGGTCCCAGATCTCGCCATGCCAATGCCCTTCCTCCTTCAGGCAGCGCCACATCTCATCGTAAAAAGCGGCGTCATGTCGGTCGGAGCGGAGAATGCGCGGAGTTTTGCCGATGGCCTCCTCGGGCAGGTAGCCGGAGATCAGGGTAAACGCCGGGTTGACCCGTAGGATACGGCCGTCGCCGTCGGTGACCAGGATCGCCTCGGGGCTGTATTCGAAAACCTGCTCGGCCAGTTGCAGTTGCTCGTCGGCTTCCCAGTCGGCGGTTACGTCGCGGATGGTCACCACCACCAGGCCCGCCTCGTCGAGCGTGCGGGATGAAATGAACGTGGCGGGGAAAGCCGCTTCCCGCCCGGCGGTGGCGATCATCGCCTCGAATGCGCTCCCCTGCGAGAGGCGCGTGAAGAGCGGCGCAACGCACGTCTCGTCATCCGGCAACAAACGGATGATGGCATCCAGCGGGCGGCCGATGATCTCGCCCTCAGGCTTGCCGATCAGCGCTTCCGCGGCCGGATTGAGAAAACGGATGCGGTGCGGCGACGCCTCCTCGATCCCCACCACGCCCTCACCGATCGCGCGCAAAACGGTGCGGCTCATTTCGTTGGCGCGGATGATCGCCTCTTGCGCCTCGTAGGCCTTGCGCTGCGAAATATCAACCGCGATGCCAAGAAATCCCTGAAGCCCGCCGTCCGCATCGCGAACCGGTGCGACCGACTGCAAGACCGGGAAACAGCTGCCGTCCTTGCGCACATGGGTCCACTCGCGCTCTTCGGCAAGGCCGTGCCGGGCCCGCGCGACAAAGACATCGAAATTCGGCGTCACGGGCTCGCCCAGTTCTTCTTCAAGCGCCAGGGCGCGGGTGACCACTTCGTCGTAATCATGGATGATCGTCGGCGTATGGTGGCCGATCAGCTCCTCCGCCCGATAGCCCAGCATGCGCTCCCCCGCCTTGTTGAAGCTAACGATCCGGCCTTCCGGGTCGGTGGCGAAGATCGACAGGTTCGCGCTGTCCAGCAACGCCTGCTGCCATTTGTTGAGGGCAACGATCTTCTCGAGATGGAGCGAGCGCTCCAGTTCATGGCCGAGCCACTGCGCCATGAAGCTGAGGAACAACAAGTCCTCCTCCTGATGCGGATGGTCGGCCTTTTCCGGACTGGAAAAGCTCAGCGTCCCCCAAGGCTCGTCGTCCACCAGAATCCGCGCCCCCATGTAGGCCTCGAGGCGGAACTGGCGGAAGCAGGGATGGCACTCCCATTCCGACCCCGTCGCCCGGTCGAAGCCGACGGGCTTCTGCGACGCCAGGGTGGCGGCGCAATAGGTCTGGCTCAGCGGGAAGCGGGTTCCCGGCCGGCAGGCAGCGGTCGCCGGCGACGTGGCAACGATCTCGAAATCGGCGTCGACGACGCGGGCGACGCAGCCACGCTCCAGATCGAAGGCCTGGCAGCCGAGATCGAGGAGAGCAAGATACTTATCGTAAAGCGAGGCATGGTGATCGGCCGTGATTGCGAGGAGCGCGTTGATGCGCGCGTAGGCAAGAGCATGACTCATGAAAAGCGAATCCCTGCATATTTATTTTTTCATCCGGTTGGGGCCGTGATTTTTTTGCGGCGCGATTTTATCCGCAGCATCGCACCGCCAAAAAATGATCGGCGGCAGCGGGCGCAGGAATCCGCGATTTGTGGCTCCCGGGCGACAAGCAGGTGCTTTCCATCCGGACCGCCCGCACTGCGCCCTGCGACAATCTGTCGCGCGGCAACGTGTCGCATTCCTCTGCGACGGACGCACCTCTAGGATGCACGGTTTCCCCGGAGGAAACCGTGCGCAAGACCCCGTTCTCCGCAGCCCTCGCTGCACTCCCGCTTATTCTCTGCATCCCCCTCGCCCGCGCCGGCGACACCCTGCTGCCGGAAGTGACGGTGCGCGACCGGGCCGAGGTGACCCCGGCTCGACTGCCCGCCCTCAGCGACAGCGCCGCCCTGTTAGCCGACACGCCGGGGGTCAGTCTCTATGGTGCCGGCGGCGTCTCCAGCCTGCCGGCGATCCACGGCATGGCGGACGATCGGGTGCGCATCAAGGTGGAAGGCATGGACCTGATCTCCTCCTGCCCCAATCACATGAATTCGCCGCTGTCCTACATCGACCCGAGCGCCATCGGCAGCGTCAAGGTCTATGCCGGCATCGCGCCGGTGAGCGTCGGCGGCGACAGCATCGGCGGCTCCATCATCGTAGACTCGCCAATGCCGGTTTTCGCCGCACCCGGCCAGGGCGCCCTCGTCAAGGGCGAAGCCGGCGCGTTCTATCGCAGCAACGGCAATGCAAAAGGCGCCAATCTCGCCGCCACCTATGCCACCGAATCATTCAACCTGAGTTACACCGGGGCCGCTACAGAAGCGGGCAACCACAAAGCCGCCCAGGCCTTCAAGACATTTGCAGCGACCGGCCGCGCCGGGCAGGCACTTCCACTTGACGAAGTCGGCTCGACCGCTTTCCAGACGCGGAACCACACGTTGGGACTCGCCATGAAAGGCGGCGACCACCTGGTCGAAATCAAGCTCGGCTATCAGGACATCCCGTACGAGTTGTATCCCAACCAGCGCATGGACATGCTCGGCAACACCCAGCACAGTTTCAATCTGCGCTATCTCGGCCAGCTCGGCTGGGGCCTGCTAGAGGTGCGCGCCTATCGCCAAAACGTAGAGCACTCCATGGATTTTGGCGCCGACAAGCAGCTCCTGTACGGAGGACTGTCCGGCATGCCGATGAATACCGAGGGGAAAACTACGGGCGCCGCAGTCAACGCCAGCATCGATCTGGGCAAGCAGAATCTTTTGCGTATTGGCGGCGAATATCAACGCCATGAACTCGATGACAGGTGGCCGCCGGTCGTCGGCAGCATGGCGATGGGGCCGAACACGTTCCTGAATATCAACGCCGGCAGTCGCCGCCGCGCGGCGTTGTTCGGCGAGTGGGAAAACCGCCTGGGGCCACAATGGCTGACGCTGCTCGGCTTTCGCCATGAGCGGGTGAATACCCGTGCCGATGGCGTTCACGGCTACAACCAGGCGACGTTCCCAAGCGCACCGCCCATGATGGACATGATGAACCAGGGCAGGGATGCCGCAAATTTCAACCCTGCGGAACGCAAAAAAACCGACAACAATTGGGACCTGACCGCATTGGCGCGTTATGCAGCGAACGCCAATAACGACATCGAATTCGGCTTTGCCCGCAAGGTACGCTCGCCAAATCTATATGAACGCTACACCTGGTCCACCGCGGGGATGATGGCGATCATGAATAACTTCGTTGGCGACGGCAACGGCTATGTCGGCAACATCGACCTCAAGCCAGAAAAGGCGCACACGCTCTCCGCCACGTTCGACTGGCATGCCGCCGACCGCGAATGGGAGTTCAAGGTCACGCCCTACTACACGCGGGTGACCGACTACATCGACGCCATCGGGGCGGCGACTTTCGCCGCCAACAAATTCAACGTCCTGCAATACGCCAACCAGTCGGCCCGGCTCTATGGCCTCGATCTCTCCGGCGGTATGCCGCTGGCCAGGAACGGCATAGGCGCGATCGGGCTGAAGGGCTTGCTCAATTACACCAACGGCAAGAACCGCGACACGGGCGACGGGCTCTACAACATCATGCCGCTCAACGCCAAGCTCACCCTGACGCAAGAACTGGGCGGCTGGGACAACGCCGTCGAACTCGTGATGGTCGACGCCAAGAGCACGGTTTCCGACACCCGCAACGAAATCGGGACACCGGGCTACAGCCTCGTCAATCTGCGCGGCAGCTATTCCTGGCAAAAGGCGCGCGTCGACTTCGGCGTCGAAAATCTATTCGACAAATTTTATTCTCTGCCGCTCGGCGGCGCCTATACCGGCCAGGGCACGACCATGGGGATCAACAGCATCCCCTGGGGTATCGCGGTCCCCGGCCCGGCCCGTTCGATCTACACCGGTATCAACGTCAAGTTCTGAACCGTCATGAAATACTCCAGGGGCGCCGCCGACTACACGGAGTGCAAGACGGCCGCGATCTGATCTGAGTCGAAGGCATCCGCAGGCGTACGACGGCGGGCCTTCCTCGATCTCGGTGCTCCGACTGCGACATCTTGTCGCAGTCGGAGCACCGCTGTCGTAGCGTAGCATCCGGCCTCTCCCGCAAACCACGGCCAGTTCGGCGATTTGCCGATGCGCGGCCGGTCCGGATCCGGCACACAGGACACGACGTGAACGCAAAACCGATCAAACCGCTGGCCGCCGCCGTTGCTGCTGCCCTTTCCTGCCCCGCCCTCGCCGCACAGCCTGACGCCAAGGTACTCGACACGGTGGTCGTCGCCGCCAGCCGCAGCGCGACCCAGGTCGAGGAGATGCCGCTGCACACCACCGTCGTCTCGCGCGAGGACATCGACAAATCGCCGGCGCAGACCCTCGATCAACTGCTGCGCAACGTTCCCGGCATGAACTTCGCCGGCATCCCCGCCGCCATCACCGATCCCACCGGCCACCAGACGCGGATGCGCGGCCTCGGCAACGCCAAGGTGCTGGTGCTGCTCGACGGCGTGCCGATCCACGATCCGTTCTACCTGACCACGCAATGGTTCAAGGTACCGCTGTCCAACATCGAGCGGGTGGAAATCGTCCGCGGCGGCAATTCCAGCCTGTGGGGAAACATGGCCGCCGCCGGGGTGGTGAACATCGTCTCCCGCCGCCCGCGCGACAACGGCGGAGAAGTGACGCTCGGCGTCGGAACCCAGGGAACGACGACCCTGGCGCTGAGCAAGAATTTCGTCGCCGCCGAAGCGCTCACCTTCAATCTGTCGGTGGACAACTACCGCACCGACGGCTACCAGACCACGCTGACGGAATACCGCTGGCGCAGCCCGCAGAAGAGTGCCGCCACGGCCGACGACAGCAACATCCAGCTTGCCGCCTTCTTCAAGCCGGGCGCCGACATCGACGGCTACCTGCGCCTCGGCTACCACATCCAGGATCAGGATCTCGGCTATCGGCGCAGCAACAACCTGCAAAGAAACCCGGACATCGCCGGTGCGCTGACCCGGCGTTTCGACGACGGCAGCAGCCTCGCCGCCAATGCCTGGGCACAGTACGTGCGATTCGAGAAATACAACGGCAGCAGCTGCTATCTGGTCGCCGCCAACGACTGCCGCAACAGCAACAGCAGCACGCTGGTGGCTGCCAACGCCGCCAAACCCGTAGTCCAGTTCTACAGCCAGTACGGTGCGTTGCGCTATCGCGAGCAGGGCGGCTCGCTGGTCTACGCCGCGACCTTCGCCTCGCGCTGGACCGGCTATCAGCTCGGCGTCGACTATCGCCATCTGTCGGCCACCGATGCGGAGCAGTTCTATTCCAACCCCGGATCGGCCGCCAGCCCGCAGGGCAAGTTCAACAGCAGCAGTTGGGGCGAGGCGCAGCAGACGTTCGCCGGCCTTTTCGTACAAACCAGGATCATGCCGATCGATTCCCTGGAACTGACTTTCAGCGGCCGCTACGACTCGTGGCGCAACGCGGATCGCGTCGGCACTCGCACCACGGCGGCCGGCGTCACCGCCGGCGGCGCGGTTCCGAATTCGGACAAATCCTCGTTCAACCCGAGCCTTGCCGCCCGCTATGAACTGAACGCAGAGACCGCACTGCGCGCCGTGGCCTATAAAGCCTTCCGCGCACCCGGCTTCAACAACACAACGCGTACCTTCGGCACCTTCACCAGCACGACCATCGCCAATCCCGACCTTGGGCCGGAACGGCTGACGGGCTGGGAAATCGGCGCCGACTATCGCGGCCGCGACCTTGCCCTCAGTGCCACCGGGTTCATCTACCGCATCAAGGACATGATCGCCACCTACACGGTCAACGCCAACGCCGCGGCGCCGGCCTTGGTCCAGACCCTCTGCGGGCCGGTCGTCGTCGCCAAGTTCTCCAACTGCAGCAACGCCTCCAGCGTCAAGTACTACACCAACGACCAGGACGGACAATCGCACGGCATCGAACTGACCGGCCGCTGGAGGTACCGCGACGACCTGTCCTTCGACGTTGCCTATACCCATACCGAAAGCTACCTCACCCGCCGCGGCGCGCTGGTGACCGATCCGCTCGGCGTACAGATCGTCGGCCTGCCCAAGGACGTCGCCTCGCTGGGCGCCACCTGGCGGCCCGTGGCCCGCCTGCGCACCTATGCCGAGTTGCGCTACATCGGCCCGCTGATGGTCGACACCACCAGCCTCGGCAGCGCCCTGCGCGCCCGCCAGGGCGGCAACACCGTGGTCAACGTCAGTGTCAGTTATGCGTGGGATGCGGCGACCGACGTGTTCCTCAGCGCGAGCAACCTGTTGGACCACCGCTATTCGGAAAACGGCTACATCTACAACCAGCCTTACAATCGCACCCTTTCGAGTCCGCTGGCGGTGGTTGCCGGCCTCAAGCTGCGTTTCTAGGATGCCGAAACTTTCCCGCCGGACTGCCCTTTTCGCCCTCGCCCTGGCGCTTGGCATCGGTGCGGGCTTCGCTCATGAGAACGGCAACGGCCACGCCGCCCCTCCGGGTGCGGCCGGCAAGAAGCGCTCCGCGCTCGCCGTTTCCGCCGCCATCTCGCCCGCGGGCGCGCTGTGGCTGATCGGCCTCGATGCAAGCGGACAGCTCTACACGCAGACCAGCGACGACCTCGGCCACCACTGGCAGGCGCCGCGCACGCTCGACATCGGCGGCGACACGGTCTCGGCCGAAGGCGAGAACCGGCCCAAGATCGCCTTCGGCGCCGACGGCAACGTCGTGATCGCCTACACCAGGCCGCTGTCCAGGCCGTACACCGGCGAGATACGGATGCTGCGCTCGGTCGATGGCGGCGAGCGTTTCTCCGCTCCGGCAACCGTGCATCGCGACAGACAGCTCATCACCCATCGCTTCGAGTCCATCGCGTTCGACCGCCGCGGCGTGCTGCACACGGTCTGGATCGACAAGCGCGATCAGGCCGCGGCCGGCAAGGCCGGGTATCGCGGCGCAGCGATCTATCGCAACGAATCCCGCGACGGCGGCGCCAGCTTCGGCCCCGACATCAAGCTCGCCGACCACAGTTGCGAGTGCTGCCGCATCGCCCTCGCACCGGCGCCCGGCGGCGGCATGGCGGCATTCTGGCGCCACGTCTTCGCACCGGAAATCCGCGATCACGCCTTTGCCGTTCTCGGCACCGAAGCGGCGGCGCCGGTGCGCGCCACGGAGGACGACTGGACGCTGGCCGCCTGCCCCCATCACGGTCCGGCCATCGCCGTTGCCGAACGGGGCGGCTATCACGCCGTCTGGTTCGGTGAACGCGCCGGCCAGGCGGCCGTGCGCTACGGCCGCCTCGGCAACGACGGGCGGCCTGCCGGCGCGCCGCTCGACATCCCCGATGCGTATGCCGAGCACGCCGACATTGCGGCCCGCGACGGCATGCTGGTGATCGCCTGGCGCAGCTTCGACGGTATGCAGACCCGCCTGCGGGCCTGGGTTTCGAACGACGACGGCGCCCACTTCCGGCTGCGCGACCTGGCAAGCAGCGCGGAAGAAAACGACTATCCGCGGCTGCTGTCCACTCCGGCCGGCATCCGCGTCCTGTGGCGGACGACAAGCGCGACCCATGTTCTCGATCCGGCTTCCTGAACGCCGCCCGCAGGTCGCTGCGGCCCTGGCGGGTGCCTGCCTGATGCTGGCGACGAGCCTCGCGGCGCGGGCCGCCGGCGGCCCGCAGAACTTCGACACGACGACCTGGGCCGCCATGAAGCAGTCCCTGCCGCGTCCGGCAGCGGTCGTGTTCGCGACCACCGACTGCGCCCATTGCCCGGCCGCCATCGACGGGCTGGCCGCCGGCATGCGGCGGACCCGCGGCAAAGGCACGCTGGCGGTCGTCATCATGGATGGCGCCACCGTACCGGATCTGCGGCACCATCCCCACTTCGCCAAAGCCGACAGGCTCTACGTCTTCGACGGCAACGAAATGGCCATCCGCCATTCGGTCAATCCCGATTGGCGCGGTCTGACGCCTTTCATTGCACTGCTGCCGCACTCTGGCGAACCGCGCTTCCACACCGGGCCGCTGTCGACAACTGAACGGCGCCGGTTTTTTCGCTGAAGTCGCAAGAAATATAGAGTTGTCATTCTACTCGCCGCCAGATAGCGCGATTAGAATCCCGTACGACATGCTTGCGCACATCAATCAAAGCGACGTTACCGGTACCGTCGATCTGTCCAATCCAACGGCCGTCGCCGACGCCGTATGCGAGATATTCGCCCGACGCTATCCCGGTTTCGATGCCAGCCCGATCCGGCAGGGCTTCGTGGACATCGAGGATGCCTTCTGGGGGCGCTATCCGGGGCTGCTCCCCTGCGACACGCCCTACCACGACCTGCGCCATTCGCTCGGCACCGCACTGCTCATGGCCCGCATGGTCGACGGCTTCGAAGCCGCGCATGACGCCCAGGCCGCTGCGCTCGGCGTCGACGAAGGCCGTCTCGCCGTTCTGCTCGCGCTGTTTCACGACATCGGCTTCCTCCGTCGCGAAAGCGAATCAGCCATCAACGGTGCCTGCCTGATCAAAGACCACGAACAGCGCGGCGTCGACTTCATGCGCGGCTATCTAGCCCGGGGGCCGTTCGCCCGCTTTGCCGACCAGGCCGCACTGATCCAGGCAACGAACTTCGCCCAGCCGATCGACAAAACCCTCGCCGGCCTGCCGGACAAACTGATCGTGATCGGGCAAATGCTCGGTACGGCGGATCTGGAGAGTCAAATATCAGGCCGCTACTACCTGGAGCGCTGCCGCGATTTCCTGTTCCGCGAATTCGTCATCGCCGGCGTGGACCGGACGGTATCTCCCGAGGGCGAAACCGTAGTGCTCTACGCCAGCCCGGAGGATCTGCTACGCAAGACCCCAGGGTTTTATGAGCATTTGGTGAAAAACCGTCTGGAAAACGATTTCGCCCGGGTATACCGCTTCGTCGCAGCGCACTTCGACGGCCGCGATCCCTATGCCGAGGCGATGGAACGCAACCTCGCCTACCTGAAACGCCTCATCGCACGCAACGACTTCTCCAGCCTGCGCCGCAAGCCGGTACCGTTGATGCCACCGGCGTTGCACTAGCCCGGCGCGATCTGAGGAGATCAATCGGCCAGCCGGCAGACTCGGTTGCCGCCGGCCTGTTTTGCGCGGTACATCGCCTTGTCGGCGACCTCCAACAAGGTGTCGATATCGCGGCCGTCGTCCGGATAGAGACTGATGCCGATGCTGGCGGTGACTTGCAGCGATTCGGCGCCGTCACCGACCTGCAAGGGAAACACCCCGCGCAGTTTCTCTGCGACCAGAAGCACATCGTCTGCGCGTCCGACGCGCTCGACCAGCACGACAAACTCGTCGCCGCCCAGGCGCGCCACCGTGTCTTCCTCACGCAACGCACTTTCGAGCAGCGGCGCGATCCGGCACAGCGTCTCGTCGCCCACCTTGTGGCCAAGGCGGTCGTTGATCGGCTTGAAATTGTCGAGATCGATGAACAACACCGCGAGACGACTGGACTCCCGCGCACAACGTTCCATGCTGTGCTCGGCGCGCGCGCCGAACAGCAACCGATTGGGCAAATCGGTGAGTGCGTCGTGGTGGGCGAGGTGTTTCAGATGGTCGCGGGAGGTACGCAACGGCGTGATGTCGGTCAGAACCCCAACCAAGCGCAGAATCGTGCCGTCTTCGCCAAGCACGCGGCTGATGGAAAGCCAGACGGGAAACAGCTCGCCGTTTTTGCGCCGGTTGACCACTTCGCCCTTCCACTCTCCGCCATTCAGAACCGACGCCCACATGTCGCGATAGAAGCTCGTGTCGTGGAAATCCGAGCGCAACACGCTGGCCGAGGCGCCGATAGCTTCATCGGCGGTGTAACCGGTGATCGCCGTAAACGCCGGGTTGATGGCTTCTATCCGCCCCGACGGGTCGGTAATCATGATGGCCTCGGTCGCATGCTCGAAAACCTGCGCCGACACGCGCAGGCTGGCCTCGTTGCGGCGGCGTTCGGTAATGTCGAAGAGCGTGCAGATATGGCCGAGAAAATTGCCCTCGCCATCGAAAAACGGCTGTCCGACGTGATGCACCCAGCTCAATCCGCCCTCAGCATTCTCGATCCGGTAATCCATGGCGAAGGACATCCTGTCCCTCACGCATTTTTCCCACGCGGCAACGAACTGGCTGCGCTCCTCGCCATGCACGGCGCGAATCCAGCCGTAACCGTAGGCGTCGTCCAGCATCTGCCCGGTGAAAGTCAACCAGGTACGGTTGAACCAGTCGAACCGACCATCCTCGGCGGAACGAAACACGGGGGTCGGAAAGTCGATCAGCAGGGTCAGGTAGTAGTTGCGCGCATCGGTTACCCGATCGTTCTGCTGGTTGAGCATTTCCACCAGGCGGCCGAACGCATGCAGCACCGGGGCCACCGGCGGCGTTCCCCACGAAGTGGAGCGCACCGACTCGGAAACGAAGACATAGCGATCCTCGTCGACCAGGTCTTCCATCAGACAGTGGGTAATTTCCGCCAGTACTTTCAGCGATTGTTCCTTCGGCGATTGCTCCAACTCGTCGAAAAGCCCGTCCAGCAACTGGACCGACTCCCTGTGATGCGCGATGTGCTCATTGAGCAGGTGCAACGGAATACTCAGCCGGCGCAGCACCTCCTCTTCAAACACGAAGTGCTTGCGCAATGCCTCCGAGAACAATCTGAACAACGGTGCGTGATGCTCGCCGCCGGTGTCCAGATCGGCCGAAAAGCGGTTCAGCAGCTCGACCAGCTCCCGATGCTGCGCATCGATCTGCGGATGGCCGGTATTGAACCGGGTGTGCCATTTGATGAGCGGCGGATTCTGGGCGGAGGCAGAGGACATTGCGTGCAATGTGGAACAGATGTCGGTTTACTATGCTAGTCGATTTCCAGAAGCAAGTCCTTCGGTTCGACGCGATCACCCGGAGCGACGAGGACTTTCGCCACAACGCCGTCGCGTTCGGCGCCGATCACGGTCTCCATTTTCATCGCCTCGATCGATACCAGGGGACTGCCGCGGCCGACCTTCTGGCCGGGCACAACGGAGACGGTAACCACCGCACCCGGCATCGGCGCGGCGATGTGCCGCGTATTGCCGTCCTCGGCTTTCGGCCGCGCCTTGCGCACGCCTTCCATGCCGGCCTTGGGCACCCGCATCGGGCGCGGCTGGCCGTTGAGCTCGAAGAACAGGCGTACGTCGCCGTCCTCGTCGGCCTGGGTGCTGCCGGTCAGGCGGACCACCAGCGTCTTGCCGCGGTCGATCTCGACCGCCATCTCGTCGCGTTCGTGCAGGCCGTAGAAGAACACCGGCGTCGGCAGGACCGAGACGTCGCCGTAGCGGCTGCGATGCTCGGCGTAGTCGAGGAAAACCTTCGGGTACATCAGGTAGGAAGCGAGGTTCGCATCGTCGATGCGATGGCCGCTCGCCTTCTCGGCCGCGGCCCGCGCGGCTTCGAGGTCGACCGCCGCGATGTGGGCGCCGGCGCGGCCCTCGATGGCAGCGCGGCCCTTGAGGATCTTCTGCTGCAAGGCCTGCGGAAAGCCGTCGGCCGGATAGCCAAGCTCACCGCGCATCATCGAGACCACCGACTCGGGGAAGGAGATCTCCCGTGCCGGGTCGGCCACATCCTCCGGCGTAAGGCCGTTGGCGACCATGAACAGGGCCAGGTCGCCGACCACCTTGGACGACGGCGTGACCTTGATGATGTCGCCGAACAGCCGGTTGACGTCGGCATACGCCTGGGCGACCTCGTCCCAGCGTCCGTCGAGCCCCATCGAGCGGGCCTGTTCGCGCAGGTTGGTGTATTGGCCGCCGGGCATTTCGTGGCGGAACACGTCGGAGGTACCGGAGCGCAGGTCGGCCTCGAACGGCGCGTAATAGCGGCGCACCCCTTCCCAATAGCGAGCGAACGGCGCAATGCGCCGGTAGTCGATGCCGGGGTCGCGCTCGCCGTGCTCCAGCGCGGCGACGATGGCGCCGAGGCTGGGCTGCGAAGTCAGTCCGCTCATCGAGTCCATCGCCCCGTCCACCGCGTCGACGCCGGCTTCGATCGCCGCCAGCACGCTGGCCACGGCGCCGCCGCTGGTATCGTGGGTGTGGAAGTGCAGCGGCAGGCCAACTTCCTCGCGCAGCGCCTTGACCAGCGCGCGCGCCGAAGCGGGGCGGCAAACGCCGGCCATGTCCTTGATGCCGATGACGTGGGCGCCGGCCTTCTCCAGCTGCTTCGCCATGTCCACGTAGTATTTGAGGTTGTACTTCGGCCGCGACGAATCGAACAAGTCGCCGCTGTAGCAGATCGCCGCCTCGCATACTGCGCCGCTCTCGATCACCGCATCCATGGCGACGCGCATGTTGTCCACCCAGTTCAGCGAATCGAAGACGCGGAACACGTCGATGCCGCCGCGCCCATCAATCCCTTGGGCCGCCTGGCGGACGAAGTAGCGCACCACGTTGTCGGCGTAGTTGGTATAGCCGACCGCGTTCGAGGCGCGCAGCAGCATCTGGAACAGGATGTTGGGCACCGCCTCGCGCAGGCGGGCGAGGCGTTCCCACGGGTCTTCCTTGAGGAAACGCAGCGCCACGTCGAAGGTGGCGCCGCCCCAGCACTCGAGCGAGAACAGCTCGGGCAGCAGGCGTGCGTAATGCGGCGCCACGGCCACCATGTCGGCGGTGCGCATGCGCGTGGCGAACAGCGACTGGTGGGCGTCGCGCAGCGTGGTGTCGGTGAGCAGCACGCGCTTTTGCTCGCGCATCCAGGCGGCGAAGCGCGACGGGCCGAGCTGCTTCAGCAGGTCGCGGCTGCCCGGCTGCGGCGCGGCACACGGATCGATTGCGGGCAGCACCGGCAGCGCCAGCGGCAGATGCGGCAGCGGCCGGCCCTTCATCTCCGGGTTGCCGTTCACCACCACGTCGCCGACAAACTTGAGCAGGCGGGTGGCGCGGTCGCGGCGCGGCTTGAAGGTGAACAGCTCCGGCGTGGTGTCGATGAAGCGCGTGGTGCACTCGCCCGACTTGAACAACGGATGGGCGATGACGTTTTCGAGGAAAGCCAGATTGGTGGACACGCCGCGGATGCGGAACTCGCGCAGCGCCCGGTCCATGCGGCGGATGGCTTCCTCCGGATCATGGCCACGGGCGGTGACCTTGACCAGCAGCGAGTCGTAGAACGGGGTGATGACAGCGCCGGTATAGGCGGTGCCGGCATCGAGACGGATGCCGGCACCGGCGGCGCTGCGGTAGGCGGCGAGCTTGCCGTAGTCCGGCGTGAAGCTCTTCTCGGGGTCTTCGGTGGTGACGCGGCATTGCAGGGCATGGCCGTGGAGCCGGATGCCGGGCTGGGCCGGCAGGTAGTCGTCCTCGCCGATGCGCGCGCCTTCGCTGATCCGGATCTGCGCCTTGACGATGTCCATGCCGGTAACTTCCTCGGTCACTGTGTGCTCGACCTGGATGCGCGGATTCACCTCGATGAAGTAGAAGCGGCCGCTGTCCACATCCATCAGGAATTCGACCGTACCGGCGTGGGTGTAGTTGACGCCGTCGGCCAGCTTGAGTGCATCAGCGCACAGCTCGGCGCGCTGTGCCTCGCTCAGATAGGGCGCTGGCGCGCGTTCGACCACTTTCTGGTTGCGCCGCTGCACCGAGCAGTCGCGCTCGAACAGATGCACCCGATTGCCGTGGCGATCGCCCAGCACCTGTACCTCGACGTGGCGGGCGCGCACCACCATTTTTTCCAGATACACCTCGTCGTTGCCGAAGGCGGCAGCGGCTTCGCGCCGCGCCACCTCGATCGCACCCGCCAGCTCGGCCTCGCTGGCGATCGCCCGCATGCCGCGACCGCCGCCGCCCCAACTGGCTTTCAGCATCAGCGGATAGCCGATGGCGGCAGCCAGCCGGCGGCATTCGTCGAGGTCTTCGGGCAATGCGCCGGTCGCCGGCACCACCGCGACGCCGACGCGCTCGGCGAGCGCCCGCGCCGCCACCTTGTTGCCCAATTCGCGCATCACGGCGGGCTGCGGGCCGATGAAGACGATGCCCGCCGCGGCACAGGCCTCGGCGAAATTTGGATTCTCGGAAAGAAAGCCATAGCCGGGATGGATCGCATCCACCCGCGCGTGACGCGCGACGCGGATGATGTCGTCGATGTCCAGATAGGCCTGGATCGGTTTCCTGCCCTCGCCGACGCGGTAGCTTTCGTCTGCCTTGAAACGGTGCAGGGCAAAACGGTCCTCGTTGGAATAGATGCCGACGGTGCGGATGCCCAGCTCGCTGGCCGCCCGCATGACGCGGATGGCGATTTCGCTGCGGTTGGCGACGAGAATGCTGCGGATGGTTTTCATGGCTGCTTACCAGGGAAACTAAGTTCAATCGAGCGTGGCGCGTTCGAGTCCGTTGGCGCCGATGCGGATCAGGAAGGGGCCCGTCGGCGCCTCCGGGAGGGCGCGGTGTGCTTCGCACGCAGCGGTGAGGCGCCGGTGCAGTTCGGGGGCAAACGGAACCACGCGCCGGGTATTCGCATCGACGCTGATGATCAGACCTTCCCCGGTGGCGGCAAGATAGCCCTCGCGCTCATTGAATATCTCGTACCAAAGGTGCATGCGTTTGTCGTCGAGGCCGAGCATGCGCACCGTGGCGAGAATCGAATCGCCCAGATTCAGTTCGCGCAAATAGCGGGCGTGCATTTCCAGAATGAACGTGGTCTGCTGCGTACGCAAACGATAATCGAGCCCAAAATCCCAGTATCCAGCGGCGTGCCAGCCGGCCTCGTTCATGATCACATGGTAGTAAGCGACGCCCATGTGCTGGTTGGGGTCGATCCAGGCCGGCAGAACTTCCGTGCGGTAACCGGGCAGCGAACGCAGCCGATCGGCGGCGGGAATCGGGGATTTTGGAATTGGGTACATTGCTGAAGACGGTCTGTTTTTTGGCCCGCCATTATGCCGCGGCAGGCCATACCAACTGCAATTGACCCGCTACCGCCAAGGCTATTCGGCCGGCCGGGAAGGCAGTCGATCCCCTACAATACTGCCTTTAATAGTCGGCAGAAATCGCATGACCGCCCGCCTGCGCGAAATCCCCTACAACTACACCTCGTTTTCCGACCGCGAAATCGTCATCCGCCTGCTCGGCACCGACGCCTGGAAGGTGCTCTTCGAGCTGCGCAGCCAGCGCGTCACCGGCCGTTCGGCACGGATGCTCTACGAGGTGCTGGGGGATATCTGGGTCGTGCAGCGCAACCCCTATCTGGAAGACGATCTGCTCGCCAATCCCGGCCGGCGTGCCGCGCTGGTCGGCGCGCTGCGCCACCGCCTCAACGAAATCGAGAAGCGCCGCGGCGGCAACGCCGCCGTCGCCCAGTTGCTGGCGGCAGCGGGCGAAGCCGTGGCCGGCTTCGAGCGCCATTTCGAGGAAACCGCGCACCTGCGCAGGCAGGCCCTACGCGTGCTGTCGAAATTCACCCGCCGCGACAACATCTGCTTCGACGGCCTGGCCCGCGTTTCCCACGTCACCGATGCCACCGACTGGCGCGTCGAATACCCCTTTGTCGTGCTCACGCCCGACACCGAGGCCGAGATCGCCCCGCTGGTACGCGGCTGCATCGAACTTGGCCTGACCATCATCCCGCGCGGCGGCGGCACCGGCTACACCGGCGGCGCCGTGCCGCTGACGGCAAAGTCGGTGGTCATCAATACCGAAAAGCTGATCGATCTGGGCCGCGTCGAACAGACCGTATTGCCGGACGTGGCCACGCCCTATGCCACGGTGCGCACCGGCGCCGGCCTGGTCACCCGCCGCGTCATGGATGCGGCGGAAGAGGCCGGACTGGTGTTCGCCTGCGACCCGACCTCGGCCGACGCGTCGTGCATCGGCGGCAACATTGCGATGAATGCCGGCGGCAAAAAGGCCGTGCTGTGGGGCACGGCGCTGGACAACCTGGCTTCCTGGCGGATGGTGACGCCGGACGGCAACTGGCTCGACGTCGAGCGCCTGAACCACAACCTGGGCAAGATCCACGACCAGGACAGCGTCAGCTTTCGCCTGCGCTACTCCGCTGCCGACGGCAGCAGGCTGCTGCGCGAGGAGACCCTGACCCTGCCCGGCCGGCTGTTCCGCAAGGCCGGCCTCGGCAAGGACGTCACCGACAAGTTCCTCGGCGGCCTGCCCGGTGTGCAGAAGGAGGGCACCGACGGCATCATCACGTCCGCGGTGTGGATCCTGCACAAGATGCCGCCGGTGACGCGCACCGTCTGCCTCGAATTCTTCGGTCAGGTGCGTGAATCGGTGCCCAGCATCGTCGAGATCACCGACTACCTGAAGGCGCGTCCGGGCGGCGCCGTGCTGGCCGGCCTGGAGCATCTGGACGAGCGCTACGTGCGCGCCGTCGGCTACGCCACCAAGGCCAAGCGCCACGGCCGGCCGAAGATGGTGCTAATCGGCGACATCGTCGGCGACGACGAAACCGCGGTGATGGCCGCCGCCTCCGAGGTCGTGCGCATGGCCAATGTCCGCGGCGGCGAGGGCTTCATCGCCGTCACGGCGGAGACGCGCAAGAAGTTCTGGCTCGACCGTTCGCGCACCGCCGCCATCTCGCGCCACACCAACGCCTTCAAGGTGAACGAGGACGTGGTGATCCCGCTGCCGCGCATGGGCGACTACTGCGACGGCATCGAACGCATCAACATCGAACTCTCGATCCGCAACAAGCTCGAACTGTGCAAGCAATTGCGCGAGTTCCTCGGCGGCGACCTGCCGGTGCAGGCGGGCGACGCCAACCTCGACAAGGACATCCTGATCGGCGACCGCCGCGAACAGGCGCTGGCCGCCGTGGCCGAGGCAGAAGAGCGCTGGCAGTGGATTTTCGACCAGCTCGACCTGCCGCTGGCGGCGGCCGAAGCGCAATTTTCAGCACGCGGAATCGAGGCCGGAGCGCTGACCAACAGCGCCGCCAACCCGGCGCTGTTCCACCGCCTGCAAGACCATTCGGTGCGCGTTTCATGGAAGAAGGAACTCCGCCCGGCGCTGCAAAGCATCTTCGACGGCGAAACCTGCCGGCCGATCCTCGAACGCATCAATGCCCTGCACAAGGAGGTGCTGCGCGGCCGCGTTTTCGTAGCCCTGCACATGCATGCCGGCGACGGCAACGTGCACACCAACATCCCGGTGAATTCCGACCACTACGCCATGCTGCAAACGGCGAACGCCGCCGTAGCGCGCATCATGACGCTGGCAAAATCGCTCGACGGCGTCATCTCCGGCGAGCACGGCATCGGCATCACCAAGCTGGAATTCCTCAGCGAGGACGAAATCCGGCCGTTCCGCGAATACAAGCAGCGCGTCGACCCCAACGGCCACTTCAACAAGGGCAAGCTGATGGCCGGCGGCGACCTGGCCAACGCCTACACGCCGTCGTTCGCCCTGCTCGGCGTCGAATCGCTGATCATGGAGCAGTCGGAAATCGGCCGCATTTCCGACTCGATTAAGAACTGCCTGCGTTGCGGAAAATGCAAGCCGGTCTGCTCGACCCATGTGCCGCGCGCCAACCTGCTCTACAGCCCGCGCAACAAGATCCTCGGTACCGGCCTGCTGGTCGAGGCCTTCCTTTACGAGGAGCAGACCCGCAGAGGAATATCGTTGCGCCACTTCGACGAATTCAACGACGTCGCCGACCACTGCACGGTCTGTCACCGCTGCGAGAAGCCCTGCCCGGTGGACATCGACTTCGGCGACGTTTCGGTGGCGATGCGCAACTTCCTGCGCCAGCAGGGGAAGAAGCGTTTCGTCCCGGCCAACGCGCTGACCATGGCCTTCCTCACCGCCAAAGACCCGGCCACCATCAAGGCAATGCGGGTCGGCATCACCGGTATCGGCTTCACGCTACAGCGCGCCGCACACCGTATCGGCAAATCGCTTGGGCTGATACAAGAGTCAGTGACACGCCCCGCCGCCACGCTGGGTTCGCCGACGATGAAGGCGCAGGTCATCCACTTCATCAACAAACCACTGCCGCGCGGTGTGCCCGCGCGCACCTCGCGCGGCATGCTCGACATCGAGGACGACAAGATCATTCCGGTGATCCGCGATTCGCGGAAGGCCAACGAAGACTCGGATGCGGTGTTCTACTTCCCCGGCTGCGGCTCGGAACGACTGTTCTCCCAGGTCGGCCTGGCCACCCAGGCGATGCTCTACGAAGTCGGCGCCATCACCGTGCTGCCGCCGGGTTACCTCTGCTGCGGCTACCCGCAGACCGCCGGTGGCGAGGAAGACAAGGGACAGCAGATCACCACCGACAACAGGGTGCTGTTCCACCGCGTCGCGAACACCCTGAACTACCTCGACATCAAGACGGTGATCGTTTCCTGTGGCACCTGTATGGACCAGTTGCAGAAGTACCAGTTCGAGAAGATATTTCCCGGCTGCCGCCTGCTCGACATTCACGAATACCTGATGGAAAAGGGCCTCAAGCTTGAGAGTGTGAGCGGAACAAAATACATGTACCACGACCCCTGCCACACCCCGATGAAGACTCACGCGCCGCTCAAGGTGGCCAACGCCCTGCTCGGCGGCAGTGTCGAATTGAACGACCGCTGCTGCGGCGAATCCGGCACGTTGGCGGTCAAGCGACCGGACATCTCCACCCAAGTACGCTTTCGCAAGCAGGAGGAACTGGAAAAGGGCACCGCCAGCCTGCGCAGCGGCGGCTTCGGCGGCGAGGTGAAGATCCTCACCTCCTGCCCATCGTGCCTACAGGGACTCAGCCGCTACGAACACGATGCCGGAGGACTGGAGGCCGACTACATAGTGGTCGAAATGGCCAAGCGCCTACTCGGTGCTGACTGGATGCGGAACTACATCGAGTCCGCCAACAACGGAGGCATCGAGCGGGTGTTGGTGTAGCTGCGCGCCAAGACCGGCGCCCCTCTCCGTAGCTGGGAAGGCAGGGATCTCGTGCAACATGGCTTTCTTTCGTGAACGGGCTGGCCGAATAGCCTTGCCCGTATCGGGCCGTCAGACTCCAGGCGAAACAATTGGTTACCAAATGCAGGCTTCCCGACATCCGTAGGGAACCTTTCGCGCCTAAAGTGGCTCCACTGCAAGACACCCGATGTTGAAAGAGGAGCCTGCCATGAGTCCTGCCCACGCCATACATCCGCGTATCCAGCTCGCGACCCTCAAGGCCGCCGCTTGGCTGTTGAGCATCACCCTCGGGCTGACTGCCCAGGCGGCAACCGACCGCCCCGAAGCCATTGAATGTGAGCATCGCCCGTCGATCGGACAAAGCCTCGGCCGGCTACACAAGGATCTGGCCCTTGACGCAACGCAGGATGCGCAGTGGAAAAGCGCGATCGCCGCCACCGAAACCTTGCGCCACGAAATGCGGGATGCCCACCGCAGCACGCACGAACAGCTCAAGACCGAGCTCAAGGCCCCGGCGCCGGATCTGCGCGCCGTTGCCGCACGTCTCGACAAGCAACACGAGGAACAGCTGAAAAAACGCCAGCAGGCGCGGGAAACCTGGCTCGCCTTCTATGACGGACTGAAGCCCGAGCAGAAGGAAAAGGCCAGCCATTTTCTTCTGCACCAAATCACCCTGCTCGGCGAGTTCGCTCCCGGTATGATGCAGGCTCGGCAGAGCGACCGTCGCCGCAAGCCAGCAGAGGCCTCCGGTACTCCGCTCCACTAAAGACTCCCTCGTCCTCACAAGGACTTGGGGATGCCGAATCGGCATCCCCTTTTTTCGTTATCGACGGCCATGAAGAAAAAGACCTCGCGCTCCGCCCACCTGCCCCATTGCAGCATGCTGGCCTTCATCCTGCTCGCTGGCTGCGCCGACCGCCCGACCGTTCCGTCGCCGGCACCCGACCCGCAGCTGCAACAATTCGCCGCCAAAGGGTACATGAGCAACGATCAATTCTCGCTCAACACCCAGCCCATCAGTTGGAACGCCGGCAAGTACAGTTTCGATTTTCTGCTCAGCGTCCCGGTCCGGGCCGAGCGCTATCCGCTCGTCATCTACCTGCCTGGCCTGGGTGAATCGCGCAGCGCCGGAGAATTGTGGCGCAACGCCTGGGGCCAGGCGGGCTATGCCGTGCTCTCGATCCAGCTGCTGGCCGACGATGCGCAGATATGGCAATCCCGCGAAGCGCGCAGCGGCGACTTCAAGTCGCTGGCACGGCAACGCCACTCGACAGCAGCAATGGAGGAACGCCTCGGTGCACTCCACGCCCTGCTCGATGAATTACGCAAGCGCACCAACGATGGGGCGCTGAAAAACGTCGACCTCTCGCGCATCGTCCTTGCCGGTTACGACATCGGCGCCTATACGGCGATGGTAGCCGCGGGGGAAAAACTCGCCAATCCAAAGGTACCGTCCCGTAGCGAGCAATTCGCCGCAATCATCGCCCTGAGCCCGTTTGCCGAGTTTTCCGGGCCGGCCTTCGAAAGCCGCTACGCCGCAATCACTATGCCGGTGCTGTCGATCACCGGCCGCGGCGACGTCGATGCCTATGGCTGGGTGACCTCGGAGACCTTGCGCCAAGCACCGTTCAAGCACATGCCCGCCGGCGGAAAATCGCTGCTGATGCTGGAGGACTGTTCGCACGAACTACTTGGTGGCAGCCCTCTGATTGCGCAAGTCAGCCAGATCGCCAGCAGCAAGCGCAGCCCCGAGGCGGACACGCCCGCCAGTCGAACCGATCGCGGCGAAGGCCCCGGTACGCGCCGCGTGGACATCTCCCGCACCGTCGTCGAACAGGTGGCACCCAGCGGCGCCTGGGCGTTTGCGCGCTCAGCCATCGGCGCCGTGAGTACCGCCTATCTCGATGCCCACGTCAAGCACGACAGCTTCGCCCAGGAGTGGCTCGGGCGCGACGCCCGCCGCTGGCTGCGCGAGACGGCGAGTCTGAGCGTGAAATAAGCGGGGCAAAGCCTCTCGCAGAGAACCCGCGGCTGACGCAGGAGCCAACGGACGCCCCTCTATAATGGGCCGATAATCCACAGCCGGAGGAAAGCAAGATGATCAAGGTCACAGCGATGTACCCGTATGGCGAAGGCAAGAAGTTCGACCTCGACTATTACTGCAACGTCCATATCCCGATGGTGCAGACGACCCTCGGCACCGCTTGCAAAGGAATCAGCGTCGACGCCGGCTTGGGCGGTGGCGCACCGGGATCGAAGCCGGCCTTCGTAGCGATGGCCCATTTGCTGTTCGACTCGATCGAAGCCTTCCAGGGATCGTTCGTTCCCCATGCCGGGAAGTTTGCGAGCGACGGCCCCAACTACACCGACATAACGCCTGTAGTGCAGATCAGCGAAGTCAAGCTCTAAGTTGCCGCACGGAGGCTGCGCTCAGCCCGCTACGGGCTCGGCTTCCAGCAATTCGGTATCGCCATGACTGTAGGCCGGGCTACAGCAGCACAGCATGCGCAGTTCCATCTCGCCGGCTTCGATGCAATGGGCGGCACCCGGCGGAATCAATATCGTATCGCCCACTTCGACGGCAAAGCGCCGCTCGCCCAGCGTCATCGTGCCGCACCCGGCGGTGATGTGATAAAGCTCTTCGGTAAACCAGTGGCGGTGGAGCAGAGTACGCTGTCCGGGTTGCACGGTGGCTTCGGCGAGGCTTTGATTCCGCGCTCCGTGGTGATCGGGATGCAGCAACTCACGGATCTGTGAGCCGTCGCGGGTGATATAGGCTGCTATCTCGACGTAGCGGGTTTTCATGGTCAAACCATTATCCGACACACCCCAGCTTCCCGCCAGCCCGACCCGACCAACTAGCGCAAAGGAACGAACATGAGCGAAATACGGCAGGAACGCGACACCATGGGATCCATTGAGGTGCCAGCGGACAGGCTGTGGGGAGCCCAGACCCAACGCTCCCTGGAACATTTCCGCATCTCGACCGAACGCATGCCGCGCGCACTGATCCTGGCCCTGGCGGCTACCAAGCGGGCATGCGCGACAGTTAATCACGATCTCGGCCTGCTGCCGGCGGACAAGGCCGGCGCCATAGTCGCCGCAGCCAACGAGGTACTGGCCGGACAGCACGACGACGAGTTTCCGCTTTCCGTGTGGCAGACAGGCTCAGGCACGCAGAGCAATATGAACATCAATGAGGTGCTGGCCAATCGCGCCTCGGAGTTGCTCGGTGGTGAGCGCGGCGAGCACCGCCTGGTGCATCCCAATGACGACGTCAACCTCGGCCAGTCGTCCAACGACATTTTCCCCACCGCCATGCATGTAGCGGCGCTGGACGGCATCATCGGCGACCTGCTGCCGGCGCTGAGCGTGCTGCGGGCGACGCTGGCGGCCAAGGCCGCAGCATTCGCCGACATCGTCAAGATCGGCCGCACCCATTTACAGGATGCGACGCCGTTGACCCTCGGCCAGGAGTTCTCCGGCTATGTGGCACAACTGGACCATGCCGAAGCCGCTATCGAGGCCACGCTGCCGGCCATCTATGCCCTGGCTGCCGGCGGTACCGCAGTGGGTACGGGGCTCAACGCCCATGCCGAATTCGGCGCCCGGGTAGCGGCCGAACTGGCGCGCGGCAGCGGCCTCCCCCTGGTCAGCGCCGGCAACAAGTTCGCCGCGTTGGCCGCCCACGACGCGCTGTTGTTCGCTCACGGCGCCTTAAAAACCCTCGCGGCGGCGCTGATAAAAATTGCCAATGACGTCCGCTGGCTAGCCTCTGGGCCACGCTCAGGACTGGGCGAGCTGAGCATTCCGGAGAACGAGCCGGGCAGTTCGATCATGCCCGGCAAGGTCAACCCGACCCAGTGCGAAGCGCTGAGCATGGCCTGTTGTCAGGTATTCGGCAATGACGTGGCAATCAATTTCGGCGGCGCATCGGGCAACTTTGAACTCAACGTCTACAAGCCCCTGATCGTCCACAATTTCCTCCAAAGCCTGCGGCTGCTGGCGGACGGCATGCGCAGCTTCGAGGAGCATTGCGTCCGCGGCGTCGAACCGAACAGCGCGCGCATCGCCGAGCTCCTCGACCGCTCGCTGATGCTGGTGACGGCACTGACTCCTCACATCGGCTATGACCAGGCCGCCCAGATCGCCAAGCACGCCCACCGCAAAGGCAGCACGCTGAAGGAAGCCGCGCTGGCCCTCGGTTACGTCAGCGCGGAGGACTTCGATCGCTGGGTACAGCCGCGGGACATGGTTTGACCGGTGAGCAGACAATATCGCAGCGCCCTCAGGCCGGCGGGTACTTCTCCCCCGCCATGATGGGAAAAGGCAGGCGGTTCTCCGGCGCCGGCAGCGGGCAAGTAGCGTACGGGGTGAATACACAGGGCGGGTTGATGGCGCGGTTGAAATCCAGCACCAGAGGGCCTTTCTGCGGCGCATCGGCATAGAGGAAGCGTCCGCCGCCGTAAGTCTCGCGACCGTTGGTGGCATCGCCGAAGACGCAGTGCAGCCGAGGCGTGCGGCAATCCTGAGGATGCAGCAAATGGCTTTGTCCGGCATGATCGAAGCGAACGCACTCGCCGTCCCAGACCGCCTCGATCCGCCAAGCCGGATCGTAAACAAAGCAATCGATGCCAGCAAAGCGCTTGCGCGCTGCCGCTTCTCGGTCGCGAATGCGCAGGGCGAGGCGGCCGTCGCGTTCTATGACGAAGAATTCAATGCTGCCACAGCGAATCACGGACGGCGCGCCGCCCGCATCGCTTTGCAGCGCCTGAGTCGAAGCACCCGCCGGTCTCCATTCGGCGCTGCAACCGGCGACGAAGACTTCGCCCAACCGTTCCGGCCCGGAGGGCAGCACCGCCGCATTACCGGTAGCGCAGCCAACCGTGTTGGCGCCGGGCTCCAGCCAGACGAGCCCGACGATGCTGAGCCAGCCGTCGGGAGCGGTCAGATCGATTCGGCGCTGGCTACGCCATTGACTGTAATCGTCGGGCAGGGAGGGCATCGAATAGCGCGGAGAAACGGGCGGTAGCCGAATGGTAGCAGCCGCCTTCGCCTCGTATCATTGCCCCATGCCCTGCCCTGCCCAACTCCCTGCTTGGTTATCCGCCCTGCTCACCCGGCGCATGCTGATCTGCGTGTTCACCGGCTTCAGTTCCGGCTTGCCGCTGTATCTGCTGCTCAATCTATTGCCGGCGTGGCTGTTCAGCGAGGGCGTCAGCCTGCGCGAGATCGGCGCCATGACTCTGATCCAGTTGCCATACACATGGAAATTCCTCTGGTCGCCGCTGCTCGACCGCTACAGCATCCAGAGCCTGGGGCGCCGTCGCGGCTGGATGTTGGGGACGCAGGGTGGCCTGCTGTGCGTGATCGCCGGCTTTGGCCTGCTCTCGCCGCGCCTCGACCTGGGCCCAATCATCGCCCTGGCGCTGGCGCTGGCGTTGCTATCGGCCACGCAGGACATCGCACTGGATGCCTTTCGCCGCGAAATCCTGAGCGACAGGGAACTCGGGCTGGGCAACGCCGTACACGTCAACGCCTACCGCATCGCAGGGCTGGTCCCCGGCGCCCTGTCGCTGATCCTGGCCGACCACTTGCCCTGGTCCGGGGTCTTTGCCGTCACCGCGCTGTTTATGTTCCCCGGGATAGCGATGGCGCTGTGGGTGCGCGAACCCGAAATCGCGGTCGCCGCACCGGCGACCTTGCGCGAAGCGGTCGAGGAGCCCTTCCGCGAATTCATCGGCCGCGCCGGCATCAAGGAAGCGCTGCTGATCCTCGCTTTCATCTTTTTCTACAAGCTGGGCGACAGCCTGTGCACGGCGCTCGCCACCCCTTTCTATTTGAGCATGGGCTACAGCAAGACGCAGATCGGTCTGGTGGCGAAGAACGCCGGGCTCTGGCCGGCCGTGATCGGCGGACTGATCGGCGGCCTGTGGATGGTCAAACTGGGCATCAACCGTGCGCTCTGGCTATTCGGGCTGGTGCAGCTGTTTTCCATTTTCGGCTTCGCCTGGCTCGCCGGCATCGGCCCGCAGGTGTCCGTCAGCAGCGTCGAACTGGCCCGGCTGGCGCTGGTCATCGGCGCAGAGGCACTCGGCGTTGGGCTTGGAACGGCCGCCTTCGTCGCCTTCATCGCCCGCGCCACACACCCGCTCTACACCGCAACGCAGTTCGCGTTGTTCACTAGCCTCGCCGCCGTGCCACGGGCGTTCATCAACGCAGCCGCCGGCTGGTTGGTAGATCTGTTCGGCTGGCGCGATTTCTTTTTGCTCTGCGCCGCATTGGCCTTACCCGGCATGCTGCTGCTGCTGTGGGTTGCACCGTGGCGGGCGCGCAACAGTGCCGAACGCTAGCGTGAAATAGTTATGCGAACCTGTAATAAACCCGTAGCTATACTCGAAGCATCCGGTTGGCATAGCGCCCAGGCCGGAGCTAACGAAAGCGCAGATCATGAATACGGGCAGAGTAATTGCGGACGAATTCGGCTCCTTCGAGGATGAGGTGCTAAACGCCGGTTGGCTGCCACCCCCGGCGGGTGCAATCGAAACGGCGGCACCTGCCGGTCGGGCCCGAAGCACGGCGGAGAACTGCGAACTGGATACCGAAGCGTTCCTGCGGCAGATTTACGCCAGCCAGGAATAAGGTTAGGTTCGCCGCATCCGGCGTCGCGCTGGCCGGAGGCGATGCATTGGCCAAGGTCTGACCGGCCCGCGCCGAAGGCGTTCTTCCCAGTATCCCAACCGTAGGCTATAAAGATAACGGACAGCATGTTCGTGCGGATCTTCATGGCCGATCTAGGTATTTCGCTCCAGTCCTCGCTCTATTCGGTGGGTATTTCCCAGGCGAAGGGGGTTGATTTGGTCATGGCCCGCGACCAGCTAAACGGAACCCTACCGACGCCGGACCAAGAAACGGCAACGAACCGGGATCAAACCCAAAGGACTACCGCCGCGACCGCTACCGACAAAAAAGGGCAGCTAACTACCGCCGAACAACGCGAAGTGGCCGTTCTACAAGCCATAGACAGCGCCGTTCGGGCTCACGAGCAAGCGCATATTGCCGCCGGCCGAGGCGTCGTTACGAGCGGGCCGAACTACACCTACACCTATGGTCCCGACGGCAAATCCTACGCAACCGGCGGTGAAGTGGGTATCGATACCTCGGCCGAAAAGAAGCCCGAGGCCAATATCGACAAGGGCGCGCGTATCCAAGCCGCCGCGCTGGCCCCCAAAGACCCGTCACCGCAAGACTACCGCGTGGCGAGCATCGGCAGCCAGCTTGAAGCGCGCGGGCGGGCGGATCTAGCCAGGGAACGCATTGAGGCCACATCACCGGCGGCCGCTGCGGAAACAACCCGCCAGGTAGAGCTCGCCTATGGGCCGCCGCGTGAAGAAAGCGGCGGATTCAATCTGTTCGCTTAGTCCAGATAGCTGCGCGCCTCTTCGAACCGCGCGGCAAACCACGTGTTACGCAGGCTTTCGGTACGCACTCGCCCCTTGCTGCTGGGCGCATGGACGAAACGGCCGTCGCCGATATAGATACCGACGTGCGAATGGGATCGCCGCAAGGTGTTGAAAAACACCAGATCGCCGGGCTTGAGCTGATCAGGAGCAATCGTCCGCCCCAGGCGGGCGATGTCGGCAGCGGAACCGGATAATTTGAATCCTGCGGCCTGGTTGAAAACGTAGCTCACCATTCCGCTGCAATCCAACCCCGCCTCGGGATTCTTGCCGCCAAAACGATAGCCGGTTTCAACCAGACTGAGCGCAAAAATCGCCACGTCCTGCCCTCGCGCCTCCGCCGCGTTGCGTAGCGCGACCGCCGCAGGCGTACCGGAAGGCGCGCTTGCACACCCGGCAAGCACGAGGACAGCAACGATCAGTAGCCGCTGAAAAATGGTCCGGAGCGCATCCATGGAACAGAATGCTAGCGATATTCTCCGATCGAAGCATTGCAAATAACGCAAAAAAAGCGCCAAACGTCAAACACACAAACGGAATCAAGTAGCGATTTCCACGTCGTCATCGCGCCGGGAGCGGCGGCGGTCCAGCCACCATGCCAGGATCGGCAGCAGCAGAAAGGATCCCGGCAGGGCAAGAATTGTCAGATAGGGGAACATATGAGTGAGCGCACACAACTGCTGGCGCAGCAGCAGCCGGTCGGAATGCGTCCACTGCTCACCATTGCGGTGCTTCATCAGCAACGGCATCAACCCCTTGATTTGGCCGAATTCGCTGACGATCCGGCTCCGCTCGCGCCCTTGTGCGGCGAGCATATGTCGCCAAGAGAGAATCTTGACGGAGTCGCGCCAGCCAGAACCCGCCTTCACTGCGGCTAGCGTTCAGCCGACCAGTCGCGCAGCCGGCGCCAGGTTTGCCAAGTAAAGAAACCGCGGCGCGTCCAGCGCCACAACCAATGCGGCCGCGTCACCAGCAGCAACGCCGCCACACCGGCAACCCACTGCGGCCGATCCCTTATCCAGCGCACACCGGATACCACGCTATCGCCCGCCCTGAACAGCGGCGCCAGTCCTGCGACATCGGCCTGGAGCTTCTGCCGCAGGGCGGCGCTTTGAAACTGTAGGCGTTGCTTTTTCAGCGCCAGTTCCAGCAGGCGGGCGCTCATGGCGAAAGATGCCCTTTCAAGGCTGCCTTGTCGCGAGCCAGTTCGTCCCGGCTGGCACCCAGCAGTTTTGAAGTGCGCCGCGTCTGGCGCGAAGCGCCGACCAGGGAAGCGAAACCGGCAATAAAAAAGAATCCCGCGAGCAGGCCCAGCGTCAGCAGGCGATGCTCCTCCCAGAACAGTACGGTCAGAAAGATCGCCAGGAACACGACGCCAGCGCTGAGCAGAAAGACGGCGGCAGCGCCCAGGGCGAGGGTCCGCAACAGGCGTTCCTTCTCCTCCTCGATCTCGGTGAGCATCAATTCGACGCGGTTCTGCAACACCTCGACCGCGTGAACCGCGAGGCCGCGCAGTGAACCGAGCAGGCCGCCGGAGGACTCGCTCATCGGTGGATTAGCGACGGCCGATCAGTAGCCCGATAACGAGTCCGACGCCAGCGGCGATACCGACCGAGCGCCAGGGATTGTCATGCACGTACTCGTCTGCGGCGCGTCCGGCAACCTTGGCTTTTTCGACCACAGCGGCCTGTGCGTCGGCGAGGCTGGCCTTGGCGACGGCGAGGTTTGCCTGCGCCTTGCTGCGCAGCTCGGCAACCTTGTCGCCAGCTTGGCCGGCAGTGGCTTTCAGCAACTCTTCGGCATCGGCGACAACAACCTTGAAGTCGGCGACGAGTTTTTCCTTGGTTACGGCATCAGTCATGTTCATCTCCTTTCGGGAATACGGGTTTAAGGTAATGGAAGAAGGCTACCGGGTTTGCCAAAGGTGCGCAATGTCATGGATCAACAGCCGGTGGTTTAACTTAAGCAGCGGCACCGGCTAGCCCGCAATCCGCGCGGCAGCCATTTCATCTCCACCACGTCGGGCAGCGGCCACCATGGCTGAAGCACGTTCGGCGATCATGATCACCGGGGCATTGGTGTTCCCGCCTACGATGCTCGGCATCACCGACGCATCCACGACGCGCAATCCGTCGAGACCGTGCACCCGCAAGCGCAGATCAACGACCGCCAGCGTGTCGGTGCCCATGCGGCACGTGCCTACCGGATGGTAGATCGTGTCGGCACGGTCGCGGATGAGGCGCTCAATCTCCACTTCGGAATGCGGTTCTGCCAAAGGCATGCGCTCCCTGCCTCCAAGTCGGGAAAGCGCCGGCTGGCCCAGCAGATTGCGCATCAGTATGAATCCGCGCATCAGACGCGCGACATCGTCGGCATCGCCAAGAAAATTCGGGTCGATGCGCGGCGCGGAGCGCGGGTCGGCATCGGCCAGTGTCAGGCTGCCGCGGCTCCTCGGGCGAAGCAGGCATACATGGCACGAATAACCGTGTCCCAAAACCATCTGGCGGCCGTGATCGACAAGTTTACCGACCACGAAATGCAGTTGCAGATCGGGAATGGGTTCTTCCGGACGACTTCGGATAAAGCCTCCTGCCTCGGCAAAATTCGAGGTCAGCAGGCCGGACCGGTGTCGATGCCACGTTGCCATCGCGCGCAGCACACGCAATATGCCGCCCGGCGAAATCCCGAAGAGGTCTTTCAGCCCCGGGGTCTCCACGACCTGCACGACATCAACATGGTCGTGCAGGTTGCGGCCCACGCCGTCGAGGCGATGATGCACAGGAAGGCCGTGGCGCATCAGCTCATTCGGTGCGCCAATCCCGGAGAGCATCAGCAACTGCGGCGACTGTAGCGCGCCCGCCGCCAGCAACACTTCATGTCGCGCCCGCACCGTCAGGCGCTCGCCATCGCGCACGCCCTCCACGCCAGTTGCGCGGCGCCCCTCCAGCACGATGCGCGAGGCGTGGAACCCCGTGACCACGGTGAGGTTGGGGCGTGTCGAATTGGAGGCAAGGTAAGCCTTGGCGGCGCTGAACCGTTCGCCGTTGCGTTGGGTAACCTGGTACGGCCCAATGCCCTCCTGGTCTGCCCCGTTGAAATCCTCATTGAACGGCCAGCCTGCCTGTAGTCCCGCCGCCACAAAAGCCGAGACGATCGGGTTTGGGCTGCGCAGATCCATCACATTGAGCAATCCTCCGGCCCCATGGAACGCATTCGCGCCGCGTTCGTTATTTTCCGAATGCTTGAACCAGGGCAGCACATCGTCCCAACCCCAGCCGTCATTGCCCTCTGCGGCCCACCGCTCATAGTCGCTTCGGTGGCCCCGGATATAGACCATCGCGTTAACCGAGCTTGATCCGCCCAACACTTTGCCGCGTGGCTGATAACCGCGCCGCCCGTTCAGTCCCGGCTGAGGAATGGTCTCGAATCCCCAGTTGGCACCGCCATTCATAGCAAGGACGGCCAGCCCCGCAGGGCAGTGAATCAATACGCTCTTGTCGATAGGCCCCGCTTCGAGCAAAGCCACGGAGACCGACGGGTCCTCGCTGAGGCGCGCCGCCAGGACGCAACCCGCGCTGCCGCCGCCAACGATGACATAGTCGAACAGCATTGCATTCATGGGTTGCCTCCGCGGGAGAATGTCGGAGCCTCGTCGATCACGTCTGGATGTCGTAATCGATCGTCAGAGGCGCGTGATCGCTGAACCACGATGCCTTGTATATCGAAGCAGCCCGGGCCCGTTGCGCGATACCCGGGGTCGCGATCTGGTAATCGATGCGCCAACCGACGTTCTTCGCCCGCGCCTGGCCGCGATTGCTCCACCACGTATAAGCCTCGCCCTCCGCCGCGGGGTAGAGCCGGCGATACACGTCGGCCCAGCCCAGTTCGTCGAATACCCGCGTCAGCCAGGCCCGTTCCTCCGGCAGAAAGCCGCTGTTCTTCAGGTTGCCCTTCCAGTTCTTCAGGTCGATTTCCTTGTGAGCGATGTTCCAGTCGCCGCAGATGACGATTTCCTGGCCTTCCGCACGCAGTTCGGCGAGCACCGGAAAGAACTCGTCCATGAACAGAAATTTCATCTCCTGTCGCTCGGGCGAACTGGAACCGGACGGAACGTACAGCGAAATAACGGAAAGATTGCCGAAATCGGCCCGGATATAGCGCCCTTCGGCATCAAAGGCAGGATGGCCGATGCCTTCGATGACCCGATCCGGCGCCTTGCGGGCGTAGATGCCGACGCCGCTGTAGCCTTTCTTTTCGGCGCAATGAAACCAACCCCGATAACCCTCGGGAGCACGCATTTGCGCACTCATATCCGGCATCTGCGCCTTAAGTTCCTGGAGACAGACGATATCCGCACCGTGTCCGGCGAGCCAATCGAACACACCCTTGTTGGCGGCAGAGCGGATTCCGTTGAGGTTAAACGACACGATTCTGAGCATGTAGAATGGCCCGGCTATGACATCCAAGGATTTTAGCCGCGAGTTCATCGCCTTCGCCTGTGTACGTGGCGTACTGCGCTTTGGCGAGTTCACCACCAAAGCCGGGCGTCTGTCCCCCTACTTTTTCAACGCCGGCCTGTTCAACGACGGCGAGTCGCTGGCCAAGTTGTGCGAGTTCTACGCCCGGGCAATCGTCGATTCCGGCCTCAAGTTCGACGTGCTCTTCGGCCCGGCCTACAAGGGCATCCCCCTCGTCGCCGGCATCGCCATCAGCCTCGCCCGGCTCGGCATCAACCTGCCCTACGCCTACAACCGCAAGGAAGCCAAGGACCACGGCGAAGGCGGTACGCTGGTTGGAGCCCCGCTTGCCGGCCGGGTGCTGATTGTCGACGACGTCATCTCCGCCGGCACCTCGGTGCGCGAATCGGTGGAGTTGATCCGTGCCGCAGGCGCCGTTCCGGCAGGCGTCGTGATCGCACTGGATCGGCAGGAACGCGGCAGCGGCACCCTTTCCGCGGTCCAGGAAGTGCAGCAGAATTACGCCATGCCGGTGCTGGCGGTGGCGGGGCTGACCGATTTGATCGCCTATCTGGGCGACAATCCCGACTTGCAGCGCAATCTGGAGGCGGTTATCCGCTATCGCGAACAATACGGAATCCTGGAGGCTGAGTCATGCTGAAATCCCTGACCGCGATCTTGCTCGCGACCCTTTTGCTCTCCGCACCTGCGGCCTATGCCGCACGCAGCTTCTGCTGCGTGGACGACCAAGGTGCCCGTTACTGTAGTGACGTATTGCCGGAAAAATGCCGCACCCGCGCCTATACCGAATTCAACGAACGCGGAGTCAAGGTTCGCAATGTCGAGGCGCCGCTGACTGAAGCCCAGCAAGCGGTACGCGATGCGGAACTGAAGAAGCAGCGCGAGGCCGACCGGCTGGCGCAGGAGCAGAAACGCCGCGACGTGGCGCTGATGACCACCTACGCTACAGAACAGGATCTCGACGTGGCGCGCGATCGCCAAGTTAAGGAAGTGGAGCGGAGCATCGTTCAGGCCCAAGACAAACTGGCCGCCGCGCAGAAGGCCAAACTGAAACTGGGCAAGGACAAGGAGTTCTACAAGAACAATGCGCTGCCCGAGGATCTGAAGGACTCGATCAAGCGTAACGAAGCCGATATCCAGGCCCATGGTGCCGCCGTCGAGGCGAAGAAGAAGGAAATCGAAGACATCAAAGGCCGCTTCGAAACCGACCGACAGCGCCTGCGCGAACTGCGCAACGAGAAGGACAAGGCACCCTAAACCTTAAGGGATTCCTGGGAAACCGTAACGAAGAAGGCCGCGACCGCGGCCTTCTTTTTTCAGGCGCCGAGTTTGGCGCGCAACAGATCATTGACCTGTTGCGGATTGGCCTTGCCCTTGGTCGCCTTCATGGCTTGGCCGACCAGCGCGTTGAAGGCTTTTTCCTTGCCGGCACGGAACTCCTCCACCGACTTCTGATTGGCTGCCAACACCTCGTCAATGATCTTTTCGATGGCGCCGCTGTCGGTGATCTGCTTCAGGCCTTTGGCCTCGATGACACCGTCGGCATCAGTGCCTTCGCCGTTCCAAAGGGCCTCGAACACGTCGCGGGCGATCTTGTTGGAGATGGTGTTGTCGACGATACGCACGACCACGCCGCCCAACTGCCGCGGGCTCACCGGCGAAGCGGTGATATCCAGCCCCTCCTTGTTCAGCCGCGCAGCAACCTCGCCCATCACCCAGTTGGCGCACGGCTTGGCGCTGCCCGTCCCGGCAACGGCAACGGTCTGCTCGAAGTAGCGCGCAGTATCCAGAGTGGCGGTAAGCGCCACCGCATCGTAGGCGGAGAGGCCGTAATCCGCTTCGAAGCGAGCCTTCATGGCTTCCGGCAGTTCCGGCATGCCGGCCTTTACCTCGGCGATCCAATCCGCCTTGATCTCCAGCGGCAACAGATCGGGATCGGGGAAGTAGCGATAATCTTGTGCATCCTCCTTGCTGCGCATGGAACGGGTTTCGCCCGTATCCGGGTCGAACAGCACGGTCGCCTGCTGGATCGTGCGGCCCTCCTCGATTTCGTTGATCTGCCACTGGATCTCGTAATCGATGGCCTGCTGCATGAAACGGAAGGAGTTCAGGTTCTTGATTTCGCGCCGCGTGCCCAGCGGTTCGCCGGGACGGCGTACGGAGACGTTGGCGTCGCAGCGGAACGAGCCTTCCTGCATATTGCCGTCGCAGATACCGATCCACTGCACCAGCGCGTGCAGCGCCTTGGCATAGGCCACCGCCTCGGCGGAGGAACGCATGTCCGGCTCGGAAACGATCTCCAGCAACGGCGTACCGGCGCGGTTGAGGTCGATGCCGGTCTTGCCGTGGAAGTCTTCGTGCAGCGACTTACCGGCATCCTCTTCGAGATGGGCGCGGGTCAGGTTTACGTACTTCTCGACGCTGCGGTCACCCTGGCCGATCTGAATTCTCAAACCACCACCGGAGACTACGGGAATCTCGAACTGGCTGATCTGGTAGCCCTTGGGCAGGTCGGGATAGAAATAGTTCTTGCGCGCGAAGATCGAGCGCGGGGCAATCTGTGCGCCGACGGCCAGCCCGAACTTGATCGCACAAACCACCGCCTCGCGGTTGAGCACCGGCAGCACGCCGGGCAAGGCGATGTCCACGGCGCACGCCTGCCCGTTCGGCGCGGCGCCGAATGCGGTGGGCGCGCCGGAGAATATTTTCGATTGGGTTCGGAGCTGGGCGTGGGTTTCCAACCCGATCACCACCTCCCACTGTGCTTCCCTATGCATGTCAGATCCGATAATGTTCGCGTTCAGTTGGCGGCCGCAGGGCACATCACCGTGGCTTCGCCCTCTATGATCACCTTGTCACCGATGGTGCACACGGTCGTCAAAACGGCGCGATTTTTTTCCACCATCACCTCCTTCACCGTCACCGTGGCTTTCACCGTATCGCCGGGGTGTACCGGACCCTTGAATTTCAGGGTCTGGCCAAGATAAACGGTGCCCGGGCCGGGCAGCTGATTGGCCAATACGGCCGAAATCAGGCCGGAGGTCAGCATGCCGTGGGCGATGCGGCCGTGGAAGATGGTCTGCTTGGCATATTCCTCGTCGATATGCATTGGATTCATGTCCGTCGAAACAGCGGCGAACATCAAAATGTCTGCGTCGGTAATGGTCTTCGCGACGCTGGCGCTCATCCCCGGCTTCAATTGCGCGGCGGTATAGCTGTTGGTCATACGGACTCCCCTTGTCGAGCGTCATCCGGCATTCGCAGATGCCAGTCGGTTTGTTGTTGGTATTGATGTGCGACGTTGAGAATCCTCCCTTCGCCAAGCCAATCACCGATCAACTGCAACCCGACCGGCATGCCGCCCCGGCCGAAGCCGCAGGGTAGCGACATCCCAGGCAGGCCGGCGAGGTTGGTAGAGATGGTGTAGATGTCCGACAGATACATCTGTACAGGATCCGCGCTCTTCTCGCCAAAGCGGAAGGCCACCGACGGCGAGGCCGGGCCGGCGATCACGTCGCAACGCTTGAAGGCCTCGACGAAATCGTTGGCGATCAGGCGCCGGACTTTCTGCGCCTTCAGATAATAGGCGTCGTAGTAGCCGTGCGACAGCACATAAGTGCCGATCAGGATGCGGCGCTTGACCTCGGCGCCGAAGCCTTCGGCGCGGCTCTTGCAATACATGTCGTTGAGGTCGGCATATTCGGCCGCCCGATGACCATAGCGCACGCCATCGAAGCGCGACAGGTTCGAACTGGCCTCGGCCGGTGCAATCACGTAGTAGGCCGGTACCGACAGCGCTGAATTGGGCAGACTGATGTCGACCGTAACGGCGCCAAGCTTGCGGTATTCGGCCAGCGCGGCATCGACCGCAGTACGCACATCGTCGCCCATGCCGGGGCCGAAGAACTCCTGCGGCAAGCCGATGCGCAGACCGGTGAGCGGTTTGGCCAAATCGCGGGTGTAGTCCTCGGCCTCGCGTTGCAACGAAGTCGAATCGCGTTCGTCGAAACCAGCCATCGCATTGAGCAGCAACGCGCAGTCCTCGGCCGATTTGGCCATCGGGCCAGCCTGGTCGAGCGACGACGCGAAGGCGATCATGCCGTAGCGGCTGACCACACCGTAGGTCGGTTTAAGGCCGGTAAGGCCGCACAGGCTCGCCGGCTGGCGAATCGAACCGCCGGTATCGGTACCCGTCACCGCCGGCGCCAGGCGGGCGGCGACGGCCGCCGCCGAACCACCGGAAGAGCCGCCGGGAACTCGGTTCGCGTCCCACGGGTTCTTCACCGGGCCGAAATGCGACGTCTCGTTGGACGAGCCCATGGCGAACTCGTCCATGTTGAGCTTGCCCAGCATCACCGCACCGGCCTGTTTGAAGCGGGCGACGACGGTGGCATCGTAAGGGCTGATGAAATTGGCGAGCATCTTCGAGCCGCAAGTGGTCAGCCACCCTTCGGTGCAGAAAATATCCTTGTGTCCGAGAGGAATGCCCAGCAGCGGCCCGCTCTCTCCGGCCGCGCGCCGGGCGTCGGCATCCGCGGCCTGTGCCAGGGTTCTGGTCCGATCAAGCGTAATGAAGGCGTTGTAGGTGGGGTTGAACCTCTCGATCCGATCGAGAAACAGCGTTGCCAGCTCGACCGCCGACACCCGCTTCGCCGCCAATGCGGCGGCAAGCTCCTTGAGCGAGGCGTTGATCAGGTTCGCGCTCATTCGATGACTTTCGGAACCAGATACAAGCCGGCCTCGGTTTCCGGAGCGATGGCCTGGAACGCGCTACGCCGATCGGTTTCGGTCACGGCGTCGGTACGCAAACGCTGTACCACATCGACGGCATGCGCCATCGGCGCGATGCCGTCGGTATCCACCGACTGGAGCTGTTCGATGAAACCGAAGATTCCGTTGAGCTGATCGCGGTTTTTTTCGGCTTCGGCGCCGGAGATTTCAATGCGGGCCAACCGGGCGATGCGGCGAACCTCGTCTAAATTCAATGGCATGCGGGAAAGTGGCGTCTATTCGGGGGTAATCGCCGGGGCACCCGGCAGACGCCTTAGGGTATCATAAGCGCCGTTCTCCGCCGCCCGTCCGGGCAGCCATCCAACTGATCGGAAACATATCAATGTTCGGCCCTCTGCGCTCTTATTTCTCCAACGACCTGGCCATCGACCTCGGCACCGCCAATACCCTAATCTACGTTCGCGGCAGGGGCATCGTGCTCGACGAACCCTCCGTCGTGGCGATCCGCACCGAAGGTGGCCCCAACGCCAAAAAGACCATCCAGGCCGTTGGCCTAGCCGCCAAGCAGATGCTGGGCAAGACGCCCGGCAACATCACCGCCATCCGCCCGATGAAGGACGGCGTGATCGCCGACTTCACTGTCACCGAGCAGATGCTCAAGCAGTTCATCAAGCGGGTCCACGACTCCCGCCTGTTTTCCCCCAGCCCCCGCATCATCATCTGCGTACCCTGCGGCTCGACCCAGGTGGAACGTCGTGCAATCCGCGAATCCGCCATCGGCGCCGGCGCCAGCCAGGTCTACCTGATCGAGGAACCCATGGCCGCAGCCATCGGCGCCGGCATGCCGGTCTCGGATGCCACCGGCTCGATGGTGGTAGACATCGGCGGTGGCACCACCGAAGTCGGCGTCATCTCGCTGGGAGGGATGGTTTATGCCGGCTCGGTGCGCGTCGGCGGCGACAAGTTCGATGAAGCCATCATCAATTACATCCGCCGCAACTACGGCATGCTGATCGGCGAAACCACCGCCGAACTGATCAAGAAGGAAATCGGCTCCGCCTTCCCCGGCTCCGAAGTCAAGGAACTCGAAGTCAAGGGCCGCAACTTGGCCGAGGGCATCCCGCGCTCCTTCACCATATCGTCCAACGAAATCCTCGAAGCACTGACCGACCCGCTGAACCAGATCGTCGGCGCAGTGAAAGTCGCCCTTGAGCAGACCCCACCCGAACTCGGCGCCGACATCGCCGAGAAAGGCATGGTCCTCACCGGCGGCGGCGCCCTGTTGCGCGATCTCGACCGTCTGCTGATGGAAGAGACCGGCCTGCCGGTGCTGGTCGCCGACGATCCGCTGACCTGCGTGGTGCGCGGTTCCGGTATCGCATTGGAAAAGATGGACAAACTCGGCAGTATTTTCGCCAACGAGTAGGCATCCCCCCGGTTAGTGTTCGAGGCGGCGCGATGGATGTGCCGCCTTTGCCTATTGACCGGGGAGATGCTCCGCCTTGATGAATGTCGTCGGCCATTCCCCTCCACCGTTTTTCAAACGCGGCCCGGCCCCGCTGGCCAAACTCGTATTTTTTCTCGCGCTCTCGATCCTTGCGCTGGTGGCCGACCTGCGCTTCCACACCCTTGAATGGCTGCGTCTCGGCATCGCCACCGTCGCCTGGCCGCTGCAACGACTCGCCTATCTACCGCTAGAGGCTGGCAGCGACCTCGGCCTCTACCTGACCCGACTATCCACGCTGCAAAACGAGAATGCCGAACTACGCCGGCGCCAGTTGTCCAGTGCCAGCCAATTGCTGCGTCAGGAACATCTGGAGGACGAAAACAAACGCCTGCGTGCGCTGCTCGACATGAAGGCGCGACAGCCGGTACCCGGCGTGGTCGCCGACATCCTTTACACCGCGCGCGACCCGTTCGCGCGGCGGGTGATCCTCGACAAGGGCATGCAACAGGATGTGGTGGACGGCCAAGTGGTGATCGACGAACTCGGCGTAATCGGCCAAGTAACGCGGGTTTTCCCGCTGACCAGCGAAGTCACGTTGATCAGCGACAAAAACCAGTCGGTGCCGGTCCAAGTGCAGCGCAACGGCCTGCGCGCGATTCTCTCCGGTAGCGGAACCGGCATGCTTGAACTGCGCTTCCTCGCTACCAATGCCGACGTGCAGATCGGTGACGTACTGGTGACCTCCGGTCTTGACGGCGTCTATCTGCACGGCCTGCCGGTGGCAAAGGTGCGCCATGTAGACCGCAACAACGCTTTTGCCTTCGCCAGCATCCTCTGCGAACCGGCCGCCGGTGTCGAACGCCACGGTCAAGTCCTGGTGCTCGGCACTCGCACCGAACTGGCGCCGCGCCCCGAAGATCTGCCGACTGTCGACGACAAGCCGAGCAAAGGCCAGCGGGTGAAAAGGAGATGATGGAAATGGGGAGGGAGAAGAGTGAAGGGAGAAGGGTAAAGCCGCTCGCAGCAGCGAATCCCCAGGGCTTGATTGCGGCGCTTCCTTTGGCAGACCATCCCGCACGGGACAACGCCCCCCTTTCCTTTTCCCCTTTCCCTCTTCCCCGCAATTAGCCATGCAGCCGACCCATTCCTCACGCCGCATCCTGCTGCCGGTACATCACTGGTTTATCTGGCTATCGTTGAGCCTGGCACTGCTGCTGAACATGATCCCGGTCGGACACTTTCCGTTGATGCCCGACTGGGTGGCGCTGACCTTGATCTTCTGGTGTATCCACCAGCCGCTCAAGGTCAGCATGGGAACCGCCTTCGTCCTCGGTTTGGCGATGGACGTCGCCAACGCCAGCGTAATGGGCCAGCACGCTTTTTCCTATGTCGCGATGTCCTTCGCCGCCGGCGGCCTGTCACGGCGCATCCTCTGGTTCCCGCTGTCGCAGCAAGCCATCCATGTACTACCGCTGCTGCTCGGCACCCAGGTGCTGATGCTGCTGGCCCGCATGATCAGCGGCAGCGCCTTCCCCGGCTTCGCCTGGTTTCTCGGCAGTGCCGTCGCCGCGCTGCTCTGGCATCCGCTGACTTATTTGCTGCTGATGCCACAGTACAGACCGGTCGACCGAGACGAGAACAGGCCGATATGAGCAAAGCTCGTGTCGGCCTGCGGCCCGCTGGACAGCGATTCCCCCCACCCCCGTCCCCAGGGAAGGGGGTGACTTTCGTGGGCGCTACAGGCGCCACATATCGTCACCTCCCCCTCCGTGCGGGGAAGGCAGGGAGGGAATGCCAATACGGCGCTCCCGGTCTTCCTGGGGATTTGTAAATGGAATTTACGAATCCCCAGGAAGGGCTCGAAAAGTTTCGTCGCCGCCTCAGTGTCGCCGCGGGATTCGTCCTGTTCTGCTTTTTCGTCTTGTTCGCGCGCTTCGTCTGGCTACAGGTATTCCAGTATCAGTACTACAAGACCCGGGCCGAGGACAACCGCATCTCGCTGGTTCCCATCGTCCCCAATCGCGGCCTGATCGTCGATCGCAACGGCACCGTGCTGGCCCGCAACTACTCGGCCTACACGCTGGAAATCACGCCGTCGCGGGTACCCCATATGGAAGCCACCATCGATGCGCTGGCGCAGATCGTCGACATCCAGGCCAAGGACCGCAAGCGTTTCAAGCGCCTGCTGGAAGAGTCGAAGAATTTCGAATCGCTGCCGATCCTCAATCGGCTGAGCGACGAGGAAGTAGCGCGCTTCATCGCCCACCGCTACCGCTTTCCCGGTGTCGACATCAAGGCCCGCCTGTTCCGCCAGTATCCTTACGGAGAATTCGCCGCCCATCTGCTGGGCTACATCGGCCGCGTCAACGATCGGGATCTGGAGAAAATAGGTGAGCGGGAGCTGGACGACAACTACCGCGGCACAGAACATTTTGGCAAGACCGGGCTGGAACAGCACTACGAGTTCGATCTGCACGGCGTAACCGGATTCGAGCAGGTGGAGGTGGACGCCGGTGGCCACGCCGTGCGAACCCTTGCGCGGACACCGGCCATCCCCGGCAACAACCTCAACCTGACAATCGACGCCAAGCTGCAAGAAGTCAGCGAAAAGGCCTTCGGCAAGCGCCGCGGCTCGCTGGTGGCGATCGATCCGACCAGCGGCGGTATCCTGGCTTTCGTCTCGATGCCCAATTACGACCCCAACCTGTTCGTCGACGGCATCGATTTCGAAAGCTGGCAGGAGCTCAACACCTCGCCCGACAAACCAATGGTGAACCGCGCAGTCAACGGCGCCTATCCGCCGGGATCCACCTTCAAGCCCTACATGGCACTGGCCGCCCTCGAACTAGGCAAACGACGGCCTGAGCAAGGCATCAGCGACCCGGGCTATTACATGTTCGGCGGCCACCAGTTCCGCGACGACAAGAAGGGCGGCCACGGCTTCGTCAATATGTACACCTCCATCGTCCAGTCGTGCGACACCTACTATTACCTGCTCGCCAACGATCTGGGCATCGACAACATCTCGGCCTTCATGGGCCAGTTTGGGCTCGGCAGCCGAACCGGCGTCGACACCGAAGGCGAATCGGAGGGCGTGCTACCGTCACAGGCGTGGAAGAAAAAACGCTTCAGACGTCCCGAGCAGCAGAAATGGTATGCCGGGGAAACCATCTCGATCGGCATCGGCCAGGGCTACAACGCCTACACCCCGATCCAGCTCGCCCAGGCCATGGCCACCCTGGCCAACAACGGCGTGATGTTCCGCCCGCATTTGGTCCACTACATCACCGACACACGCACCGGCACGAAAACCTTCGTCGAACCGCAACCCATCCGCACTATCCCGCTGAAACCCGAAAACGTTGAGGTCATCCGACAGGCGATGATCGGGGTAAACAAGGAGGGCACCGGCGCCCGTGCGTTTGCCGGGGCCGAATACGTATCGGCGGGCAAGACCGGTACCGCCCAGGTGTTCTCCCTGAAAGGCGAGAAATATTCCGAGCACGGCACTAAGGAGCATCTGCGCGACCACGCACTGTTCATCGCCTTCGCACCCGCCGACAAGCCGACCATCGCCCTCGCCGTGCTGGTGGAGAACGGCGGCTTCGGTGCCCAGGCGGCAGCGCCCATCGCGCGCCAGGTGCTCGACTACTACCTCCTCGGTAAGCTGCCCAAGGAAGCCGCTCCCGAGATCGAGGCAGGAGGCGACTGATGATGATGCGCAGACTCTGGTTCCGGCTGGCAGACCCCATCGATACGCCGCTGATGGGCATCGCCGCGCTGCTGGTGCTCATCGCCATGCTGCTGCTCGGCAGCGCATCGCCGGAACGTCTACCGACGCAGTGCGGCAATGTGCTGGTGGCGTTGATCGCAATGCGCATTGCCGCCGAGGTACCGCCGCAGCGCCTGATGTACCTCGCCGGACCGATCTACGCCCTGGGCATCCTGCTGCTGATCGCAGTGGCGCTGGCCGGCGACGTCTCCAAGGGGGCGCGGCGTTGGCTCGATCTCGGGGTGATGCGCATCCAGCCTTCGGAACTGATGAAGGTGGCCATGCCGCTGATGCTGGCCTGGTATTTTCAGAAGCGCGAGAACGCCATTCGCTTCGCCGACTATGGCGTAGCCGCCGCCCTGCTGCTACTGCCGGTGGTGCTGATCGCCAAACAGCCCGATTTGGGCACCGCGATCCTGGTGCTGGCGGCCGGTTTCTACGTAATTTTCTTCGCCGGCCTGTCGTGGAAACTGATGCTGGGTCTCCTGATTGCCGCCGCCGCCGCCGCACCGTTTGCCTGGGGGCACCTGCACGACTATCAGCGCGCGCGCATCATCACCCTGCTCAACCCCGAGTCGGACCCGCTGGGTAAGGGCTTCCACATCATCCAGTCCACCATCGCCATCGGCTCCGGCGGTATCTTTGGCAAAGGCTGGGGACAGGGTACCCAGGCGCAGCTGGAGTTCATTCCCGAGCGCCACACCGACTTCATCTTCGCCGTCATGTCGGAGGAATTCGGCCTGTTCGGCAACCTCCTGCTGCTGGTGGTGTACTCGATGCTGATCGCCCGCGGACTGATGATCGCCGCCAACGCCCCGACCTTGTTCACCCGCCTGCTGGCCGGCGCCGTGACGCTGATCTTCTTCACCTATGCCTTCGTCAATATGGGCATGGTCAGCGGCATCCTGCCCGTGGTAGGCGTCCCGCTGCCTTTCATCAGCTACGGCGGCACCGCGCTGGTGACCCTGTTCTGCGGCATCGGGATATTGATGAGCATCCACAAGAACCGGATGCTGGTGCAGAAATGACACCCGTCCACCCCACCCCTCCTTCGCGGGAGAAAGCCCGCCGGCCGGCCTCGGCAAGGGTGCCGCTGCACAAGGGATTGCGATGGGTTTTACCGCTCACTTCGCGCTCCTCGCTCCTCACCGCGTCGCTGCTGCTTGCAGCGGCGTGCACCACCCAGCCTCCGCGGCCGGTAGAGGGCGGAGGGGAGGGGCACGCCGCAGTGCCCGAAAAAAAGCCGGCGGCCAAACCGCCCGCCGCGGCCCCGTATGCATTGAAAAAGGGCGGCGGCTTTTACATGGACGACGGGCCGGGCGAAGCGCCGCCGGAAGAGGAAATGGAGGCGATTCCCGATGCGGTGCCGCGCTTCGAACCCTTGCACAGGTTCGCCAACAATCCCTATTCGGTGCTGGGCCGCGACTACGTGCCACTGCGCACCGCCGAAGGCTACAAGGTCCGTGGCATCGCCAGTTGGTACGGGCGCAAGTTCCACGGCCAGAAGACCTCCTCCGGCGAGCTCTACAACATGTACGGCATGACCGCCGCGCACACCACGCTGCCAATCCCGTCCTATGTCCGCGTCAGCAATCCGGCCAACGGCAAATCCGTTGTGCTGCGGGTCAACGATCGCGGCCCGTTCCATGCCGACCGCGTCATCGATCTTTCCTACACCGCGGCGTGGAAGCTCGGTCTCGTCAGCAACGGCTCGGGCTTAGTAACGGTGGAAAGCCTAAGGCCCGGCGAGGGCACATCGCTGCCGAAGGAAGAGGACCCCATCGAACAGCTTGCTCTCCAGCCGGAGGCCGCTCGCCCTGTGACCTCTGCCGCCCCGCCTGTCGTCGCCGCGGCCGACGCCAAGGGCACCTTCATCCAACTCGGCGCCTTCGGCAATCCAGACAATGCCGAGAGCTTCCGCAACCATATGGCACGCGAACTGGACGCGCGGGCGGATCGGTTGCGGACGGAAGTCGCCGGCAAGCTCTACCGCGTACAACTCGGACCCTTCACCAGCCGCGGGGAAGCGGAAGCCGCGGTAGCGCGCATTGCCGCCAGCCTAGGGGTCAAGCCGACCATCGTTGTACGCTGAGTCGCTCGCCCCCAATCCCTTCGGCGGTATCATTGTGTGCGCAGCGAACAATCAATACCTAATGGAGAGCGCCTTGAATACCCGAAACCAATTGTGGTGCGTCTGGAGCGGCGTGATTTTCCTGGTCCTGTTCGGCCTCGGCTGGGGTCTCATCGCCCGCTTCGTACCGCCGCCGGCACCTGCGCTCGGCGCCGGCGAGATCGCCGACTTCTACCGGCAGAACACGCAGATGATCCGCCTCGGCCTGGTCGTCACCCAAATCAGCTGCATCTTCCTGCCGCCCTGGGTCGCCGCGCTGTCGGTGCAGATGAAGCGCGTCGAAGGCAGCGCCCCGGTACTTGCCTACACCCAACTGATCTGCGGTCTCGCCGCAATGCTGGTGATCCTCGGTTCGACGCTGATCTGGGGTACCGTCGCCTTCCGCCCGGAGCGCGACCCCGAGCTGCTGCAACTGATCAACGATCTCGGCTGGCTGATCTTCACTATGACCTTCGCACCGTTCTCCACCCAGGGCATTGCAGTTGCCCTGGCGATCTTTTCCGACAAGGGTGCGGAGCCGATGTTTCCGCGCTGGGTCGCCTACTTCAATCTCTGGACGGCAACCATATTCCTTCCCACCGGCCTGATCCTGTTCTTCAAGACGGGCCCTTTCGCCTGGAACGGACTGATCGGTTTCTGGCTGCCGGTAGGCGAATTTGGCCTATGGTTCGCGGTGATGACGGTGCTGATGCTGAAGGCGATCAAGCGGCAGGCGGGGTAAGCACTTTCGGTATGGGGTGCTTCGTGCCACTATCCGCTCCGTCGGCGCAGCATCACGCGTAGCGCGACACGACCGATTCGACAAGGATGAAGAGGACATGATCGATCTACATTACGTGGCCACCGCCAACGGGCTGAAGATAGTCATAGCGCTGGAGGAGATGGACCTGCCCTACACGGTGACCGACTACCCGCTGTTCGAAGGCAAGCACCTGACGCGCGAATTCCGCCAGCTCAATCCGAACAACAAGCTGCCGGTGATTGTCGATACCGAGCCGGCGTTCGGCGGCGGGCCGCTGCCGGTGTTCGAGACTGGGGCGATCCTGATCTATCTGGCCGAAAAGAGCGGAAAATTCCTCCCCGCCGACCCACGCCAACGCATGGTCGCGCTGCAATGGCTGGTCTGGCAGGTAGCGGGCCACGGGCCGATGAACGGCCAAGCGCACCACTTTATCCGCTATGCGCCGGAAGGGCAGGACTACGGCATCCAGCGCTATCGCAAGGAGGTGCTGCGGCTGCTCAACGTGCTGGAGTACCGGCTGTCGGAGAGCGAGTACCTGACGTCCGAGTACTCGGTGGCGGACATGGCGGTGTGGCCCTGGGTGCAGGGCTCGTCGCTGATCGACGTGGATGTCGCCGCCTTCCCAGCCGTCAACCGCTGGTCGGAGACGATCCTGCAACGTCCCGCGGTGATCCGCGCGATCAGCGGCGAAAAGACGGCCGTGCCCGACCACTACATGCAGAAGCGGGCGAAGCTGACGCCCGAGCAGTGGTCGAACACCTTCGGCGACAAGATGCACGGCGCCGCGACGTTGAAGTAGGCGATGGCCATCGAAGAAAACATTCCACTGCTGGAAGAAATCCTGGGCGGCTGGAAAGCCGCGCTGGGCGAGGACTACCTGGGCTACCGCAACCACGTGTATCGGATGGTGCATTTCTGTCTTGCGCTGCGCGTGTGCGGCGCCGAGGAGAAGCAAAAAATCCTCGTCGCCGCCGCTTTTCACGATCTCGGCATCTGGTCGGACCATACCGTCGACTACCTGCCGCCGTCGATCGCGTTGGCCAAAGCCTATTTGCTGGAGCACGACCTTGCATCGTGGAGCGAGGAGATTGCGCTGATGATCGACGAGCACCATAAGCTGAGGCCGTCCCGCAACCCGCGCTACCCGCTGGTCGAAGTGTTCCGTCGCGGCGACCTGGTGGATTTCTCGCTGGGAACCGTGAAATGGGGATTGCCCGGCGCCTACGTCGCCCGCGTCAAGGCTACGTTCCCCAACGCCGGCTTCCACAAGCGTCTGCTCCAGCTGGCGGGCAGCTGGTTCGCCGAGCATCCATTAAGCCCGCCGCCATTCGTCAAGTGGTAACGGGGCGGCGCGGTATACTGCGCCGCCTCATGCCAACGTTCCTGCGCCCCCTCGGTTTCATTCTGGCGCTGCTGCCCCTGCTGGCCGCCGCCCAGTTCCAAGCACCCGCCCCCTCCATCGCTGCCAGCGCCTGGTTGCTGATTGACCACGGCAGCGGCCAGACACTGGCGGCTGCCAACCCCGACCAGCGGATCGAGCCCGCCTCGCTGACCAAGCTGATGACCGCCTACCTGACCTTCGCTGCACTGAAGCAGGGGACGCTCAAGCCCGATCAGGTCGTCCCTGTCTCGGAAAAAGCCTGGCGCGCCTCGGGCTCCCGGATGTTCATCGAGCCGAAGCGGCCAGTGAAGGTGGATGAACTGATCAAGGGCATGATTGTCCAGTCCGGCAACGACGCTTGCGTGGCGTTGGCCGAGGCCATCGCCGGATCCGAGGCCACCTTCGTCGAATCGATGAACCGCGAAGCGCAGCGCATGGGACTGACGGCGACCCGCTACGCCAACTCCACCGGCATGCCGGATGCACAGCACTACTCGACCGCACGTGATCTGGCACGGCTGACCCAGGCTCTGATCCGCGACTTCCCCGGCTACTATCCGATCTATTCGACCCGCGAATTCCGCTACAACGCGATCACCCAGCCCAACCGCAACCGCCTGCTGTGGCTCGACCCAACGGTCGACGGCGTCAAGACCGGGCATACCGAGAGCGCCGGCTACTGCCTGATAGCTTCAGCCAAGCGCGGCCCGCGGCGGTTGATTTCGGTGGTGCTCGGCACCGATTCGGACGCCACCCGCGCCCAGGAATCGCTCAGACTGATCAACCACGGCTTCCTCAATTTCGATGCCTACAAGCTTTACGACAAGGCCCGGCCGATTTCCCGACTGAAGGTCTTCAAGGGTGCCGAGAACACCGTCGCGGCGGGCTTTCCCAGCGACTTCCTGCTCTCGCTGCCGAAGGGCGTCGCACCGTCGCGGATCAAGATCAAGCTGGCTAGCCGGCAGCCGCTGCTGGCACCGGTGCAGCGCGGTGCGATGGTGGCCACGCTGAGCGTATTCCTCGACGAACAGCACCTCGGCGATTATCCCGTCGAGGCGCTGGAGGATGTCGCCGTCGCCGGCTTCGTCGGCCGCAGTTGGGACACGCTGAAACTCTGGTTCGAATGAACACACCCTACATACACCTCAACGGCCGCCTGTTGCCGCTCGACCAGGCCTGCATCCCGGTGATGGATCGCGGCTTCCTGTTCGGCGACGGCGTGTATGAAGTGATCCCCGTGTATTCGCGACGACCGTTCCGCCTCGTCGAACATCTGGCACGCTTGCAGCGCAGCCTCGACGCGGTGCGCATCGCCAACCCACACGACGCAGCGGCCTGGGCGGCGCTGATCGACGAACTGGTCGCCAGCGGCGTAAGCGACGACCAGTCGGTCTATATACAGGTCACGCGCGGCGCGGCGGCAGTGCGCAACCATGCTTTCCCGAAGGAGGTGCGGCCGACCGTGTTCGCCATGAGCGAGGCGCTGAGCACGCCGCCGGCATCGCAGCGCGAGCGGGGCGTAGCCACGGTCTCCGCCGCCGACAACCGCTGGCACCGCTGCGACATCAAGGCCATTTCGCTGCTCGCCAACTGTCTGCTGCGGCAGCAAGCCGTGGATTCCGGCGCCGCGGAGACGGTGCTGTTCCGCGACGGCATTCTCACCGAAGGCGCGGCGGCGAATATTTTTGCGGTCAAGAACGGCGTCCTGCTCGCGCCGCAGAAGAACCATCTGATGCTGCCCGGCATCACCTACGACGTGGTGCTCGAACTCGCCGCACAGCACGGCCTGAAATACGTGGTGCGCGACATCCTCGAAGCCGAAGTGCGCGCTGCCGACGAACTCTGGCTGACCTCTTCGACCAAGGAAGTGCTGCCCATCGTCAGCCTCGACGGCCTTGCGGTCGGCAGTGGCCGACCCGGGCCGATCTACGCGGAAATGTACACCTGGTACCAGGCATTCAAGCAGACGGTGATGCGCGGTGGCGAGTAGTGCACTGTCCTCTCCCGGCCAGGGGCCGGGACTGAATAGTCACCTCCCCCTCCGTGAGGGGGAGGTTGGGAGGGGGTGCCCTTCAGTTCACGCAAGGGTTTCATTGGACATGAAAGATTGCTTTCATGTCCAATGAAACGCTGATAGAGTTTCCCTGCGATTTTCCAGTGAAGATCATGGGCCTGCGCCGTGACGATTTCGCCCAGTCGATCCTCGATGTAGTGATCCGTCACGCGCCGGACTTCGACCCGGCGAGCATGGAAATGCGTCCCTCGCGGGCCGGCAACTACCTCTCGCTGACGTGCACCGTACGCGCCACTTCCAAAGCACAGCTCGATGCGCTGTACCAGGATCTCAGCAGCCATCCACTGGTCAAAGTGGTGCTATGAATGAATTCCGCGTGTGCCGCCTCGGCCGCACCGACTACGAACCCACTTGGCGCGCGATGCAGGACTTCACCGCCGCACGCGCTGCCGATACCGCCGACGAGATCTGGCTCACCGAGCATCCGCCGGTGTTCACCCAGGGGCTGGCCGGCAAGGCCGAGCATGTGCTGAGCGACATCGGCATCCCAGTCGTGCAGATCGATCGCGGTGGACAGGTGACCTATCACGGACCGGGACAGCTGGTGGTCTATCTGCTGCTCGACCTGCGTCGCCGTCGCTACAAGGTGCGCGAACTGGTGACGCGTATCGAGCAGGCGGTGATCGACCTGCTCGCCGACTATGGCGTACACGGCGAACGGCACTCCGGCGCACCCGGTGTATATGTGGCCGCGGCAAAGGTCTCCGCCCTCGGCCTGCGGGTGAAGAACGGCTGCACCTACCATGGCCTGGCGCTGAACGTGGACATGGACCTCGCCCCCTACGCGGCGATAAACCCTTGCGGCTATGCGGGCTTGGCTGTTACGCAGTTGCACGATCTGTGCGGACAAGGCAATCTGGCGGAGGTCGGCGAAGCGCTGCTCCGCCACCTGCAACGACACCTGGAAGATTCCGATGAGTGACCCCGGCGAAAAACAGCGCGGCGAACAGAAAACCGCGCGCATCCCGATCAAGATCGTACCGGTCGAAACCGCGCTCAAGAAGCCGTCGTGGATTCGCGTCCGCGCCAGCTACGACGCCGCCCGCTACAACGACGTCAAGCAAATCCTGCGCAGCCACGACCTGCATACCGTCTGCGAGGAGGCCTCCTGCCCGAACATCGGCGAGTGCTTCGGCAACGGCACAGCCAGCTTCATGATCCTCGGCGCCATCTGCACCCGCCGCTGCCCGTTCTGCGACGTCGGCCACGGCAAGCCGCTGCCGCCCGACGCGGACGAGCCGGAAAAGCTGGCGCGCACCATCGCCGCGCTGAAACTGGGCTACGTGGTGATCACCAGCGTCGACCGTGACGACCTGCGCGACGGCGGCGCGCAGCATTTCGTCGACTGCATCCGCGCCCTGCGCCAGCATGCGCCGCAGACCAGGATCGAAGTGCTGGTGCCGGATTTCCGCGGCCGCATCGACGCGGCACTGGAAATCTTCGCCGCCGCACCGCCCGACGTGATGAACCACAATCTGGAAACCGTGCCGCGCCTCTACAAGCAGGCCCGACCCGGCGCCGACTATGCCCATTCGCTGCAACTGCTCAAGCAGTTCAAGGCGCGCCATCCGGACATCCCCACCAAGTCGGGGCTGATGGTCGGCCTCGGCGAAACCGACGAGGAAATCGTCGAGGTGATGCGCGATCTGCGCGCCCATGACGTGAACATGCTCACCATCGGCCAGTATCTGGCGCCCTCGACCCATCACCTGCCGGTGCTGCGCTACGTTCGCCCGGAAATCTTCGCCCACTTCGAGGCGGAAGCCGAGGCGCTCGGCTTCACCCATGCCGCCTGTGCGCCGATGGTGCGCAGTTCCTATCACGCTGACCTGCAGGCGCACGCCGCGGGGATGAGTAGTAAGTAATCAAGAGGAGTCACCATGAGTACCGCCACCGCCCCACGCCCCATCGCCTTGCTCGAAGGGGCGCGCAACTTCCGCGACGTCGGCGGCCCGTCGAGTCGCGACGGCCGTCACGTGCGCAAGGGGCTGGTGTTCCGCTCGGAGCACCTCGCCCACCTGACCCACAGCGACATGGAAACTTTCCAGCGCCTGCACATCAAGCTGATCTTCGATCTGCGCAGCCATCGCGAGCGCATCCGCCTGCCCAGCCGGCTGCCGCAGGAGCCGGCGCCGGAAATCATCGAGATGTCGATCCATCAGGATGTGAATGCGGCGCACGAGACCTTCCGCACCCTGATTCGCCGTGACCCGAGTCCGGAAGGCGCGGTGCACACGATGATGGAAATCTATCGCGGCCACCCAAAGGCCTTCGACGGCAAGCTGACCAAATTCTTCGATCGGCTGATCAATGGCCAGTTCGCCGCGGTGGTGCATTGCCACGCAGGCAAGGACCGCACCGGCTTCGCCAGTGCGATGCTGCTGCTGGCGCTCGACGTGCCGCTGGAAGCCGTGTTCGAGGATTATCTGGCGACCATGCATCACCTCGACCCGACCCGCTCGGCCGAGGCGCTGAAGCCGGTGCTCGCCGAAATGCTCGACAAGCCGCTGGGCACTGCCGCGCTGATGGAGATCATGTCGGTGCGCCGTGAATACCTGCAAACCGCGCTGGACTCCATCGACAAGGATTACGGCTCGATCGACGCCTACCTCGAACGCGCCGCCGGGCTGACGCCGGATCGGCGCCGGGCCTTGCAGGCGCTGATGCTCGAATAGCCGTCAGACTACGGGCGGTTCTCCTTCATGTCGGCAAAACTCAACGTCCCCCAGCGGGAGGCGGTGCATTACCTCGACGGCCCGCTGCTGGTGCTCGCCGGCGCCGGCAGCGGCAAGACGCGGGTGATCACGCAGAAGATCGCCTGGATGATCGAAGGCTGCGGCTACCCGCCGCACAAGATCGCCGCCATCACCTTCACCAACAAGGCAGCGAAGGAAATGAAGGAGCGCGCCGACGACCTGCTGAAGAACCGTTCCGCCGAGGGTCTCAGCGTCAGCACCTTCCATTCGCTCGGTGCGCGCCTCCTGCGTCAGGAGGCGAAGCACCTCGGCCTCAAGCCGGGCTTCTCGATCTTCGATGCCGCGGACACCGTCGGCCTTTTCCAGGAATTGCTGAAAACGGCCGACAAGGCCCATCTGCGCCGCGTGCAAAACCGCATCTCGCTGTGGAAGAACGGCCTGCTCGACCCAGAGCAGGCCGCCGCCGCCGCGGCCGACGAATTCGAGGGCGCCGCCGCCGCCACCTACGCCGCCTATGAAAAAACCCTGCGTGCCTACCAGGCGGTGGATTTCGACGACCTGATCCGTCTACCGGTAAATCTGCTGGAATCCAACGACGACGTCCTGGCACGCTGGCAGAGCCGCATCTGGCATCTGCTGGTAGACGAATACCAGGACACCAACCGCTGCCAATACCGCCTGATGCGCCTGCTCGCCGGGCCGAAGGCGGCGTTCACTGCGGTGGGCGACGACGACCAGTCGATCTACGCCTGGCGCGGCGCCGACATCGGCAACATCCACCTGCTACAGGAGGATTTCCCGCGTCTCAAGATCATCAAGCTGGAGCAGAACTACCGCTCGACGACGCGCATCTTGCAGGCCGCGAATGCGGTGATCGCCAACAACCCGAAGATATTCGAGAAGAAGCTCTGGTCGGAACACGGCCACGGCGATGCGGTGCATGTGCAGCTCTGCCGCGACGACGGCCACGAGGCCGAATGGATCGCCGCGCGGCTGGAAGCGCATCGCTTCCAGCATCGCGGCAAATGGGCCGACTACGCCGTGCTTTATCGCGGCAACCATCAGGCGCGGGCGATCGAACAGCAGTTGCGGCAGCAGAAGATTCCCTACATGCTGTCCGGCGGCCAATCGTTTTTCGAAAAAGCCGAGATCAAGGACATCACCAGCTATCTGCGCCTGCTGGCCAACCCAGACGATGATCCGGCCTTCATCCGCGCGATCACCACACCCAAGCGCGGCATCGGCGGAGCGACGCTGGAGGCGCTCGGCCGCCACGCCGGCAATCGTCATGTCAGCCTGTTCACCGCCGCAGTGGAAGTGGGCATCGAGCAGCATCTGAGCGAAAAGCAGTTGAAGGCGGTACGCGAATTCTGCCAGTTCATCGTGCGCCTCGAACTGCGCGCCGCACGCGAACCGGCGCGGCAGGTGCTGGACGACCTGCTGCGCGCCATCGCCTACGAGGCGGCGCTGTTCGAAACCCTGGAACCGCGCGAGGCCGAAAGCAAATGGAGCAACGTGCGCGACTTCACCGAATGGCTGGCAAAGAAAGGCGACGAAGAGAACAAGAACCTGCTCGAACTGACCCAGACCGTGGCGCTAATTTCGATGCTCGACAAGAACGACCCGAATCAGGATGCGGTGCAACTCGCCACGCTGCACGCCGCCAAGGGCCTGGAATTCCGCCACGTCTTCCTGGTCGGCGTCGAGGAGGGCATCCTGCCCCACCGCGACTCGCTGGAGCCAGGCAAGCTGGAGGAGGAGCGCCGGCTGATGTACGTCGGCATCACCCGCGCACGCATGAGCCTGCACGTCAGCCATTGCAAGAAGCGCAAGACCGGGCGCGAATACCGCCCCTGCGAACCGTCGCGCTTCATCGAGGAAATGGGCGCCGAACTCAAGCGCAGCGGCGGCGACGAAGCGCCGCAAGAGGAAGACAAGGTCGCCGGCCGCGCCCGCTTTGCTCAGTTCAAGGCGCTACTCAACAAGAGCGAGGGGCAATAAAACGCTCCCGGGCGAAGTGCCCGACAACTTGACTCACTGTGCCAGCCCGGCGAGAATCCGCCCGCCGTTCGGTTCGACGAAACGGAACACGGTTTGAATCCGTGGCGGGCCCGCCGCTGTATCCGGGGACGGACGCTGCAAGGTTGAAACAACCAGCCACTGGCGGGGCTCACCCCGGCGGGAAGGTGCAGCGATCCGGCTGATCCGGGAGCCAGAAGACGTGTTGAACCGATGCGGAGTCCAGGCAAGGGCTCCGGCTGACTGCATGCGCAAGCGTGCCGTCAGCCGGAGCCCTTTTCTTTTTTGTATTTCCCGAGGAGTGGACCATGACGCAAACCGTACAGACCCAGCAGCCGCAGCAAAACGCCACCGAAGCGCTGACACAGACCGCCGCCCCGACCATCGCCGTGCGCAAGAGCTGCAACCCGGACGGCATCGGCCTGTCGCACTATGTGCTGATGGACAAGAAAGCGGCCAAATGACCGCAGCCGCTTTGAACCGGGCCGCTGCCGGCCCGGCGTTGATTCCCGTGGACATCGGCCACGCGGTTTACGCCGCGCTCACCGACCCGGCGACCGCCTTCTGGGCATTGGTCGACAAGAGCCGCATCGCGGAAGAACTCGCCGGTGGCCCGCTGTTGGAGAGCTACCGCGAAAAAGCCGGAAGTTTCGCCAACGAGCTCCATGCGCTGCGTTTCGCGCTGACACCGTCCGGTGTCTATCTCAATCCGACCGAGCGCTGCAATCTCGACTGCACCTACTGCTACCTGCCCGGCGAGCAACGCAGCGGCGGCAGCCACATGGCGGAAGAAAAGCTGATCGCCTCGCTCGCCAAGCTGCGCGACTATTTCCGTTCGGTGATGCCGGCGGGTCGCAAGCCGCGCGCCATTTTCCACGGTGCCGAGCCGTTGATGAACAAGGCTACCGTATTCGCCGCCATCGATGCGTTCGCCGACGACTTCATCTTCGGCCTGCAAACTAACGGCACGCTGCTCGACGACGCCGCGGTGGACTTCCTCACTGCGCGCAACGTCAGCATCGGCCTGTCGCTCGACGGCCCAATCGCCGCCATCACCGACGCGACGCGCCAGACCTGGGGCGGCAAGAGCGTGCACCACAAGGTGCTGGCGGCGATGGACAAGCTCAAGGGCTACGGTTCGTGGAGCGTGATCACCACCTGCACCAGCGCAAACCTGCCGTATCTGACGCAGATGGTCGAACTCTTCCACGCCAAGGAGGTGCCGACGTGCATGCTCAACACCGTGCGCTGCACCCTGCCCGGTGCACGTGGCGTGAAGCCGGCCGATGGCGACATGGCGAAAGCGCTCTTCGCGGCGCTGGATCGTACCCACACGCTGTACCGCGAAACCGGCCGCAAGCTGCTGGTCGCCAACTTCGCCAACATCCTGATCGGCATTCTCGCGCCGACGGCGCGGCGGCTGATGTGCGACATCTCGCCCTGCGGCGGCGGTCGCGCCTTCTTCGCCCTGGCGGCAGACGGCGGCCTCTATCCCTGTAGCGAGTTCATCGGCCTGCCGCGCTTCAATGGCGGCAATCTGCTGGCTGAAGGCGGCGTCGAGGCGGCGCTGACTTCCGCTGCGTTCCGCACGGTGACCGTACGCGACGTAGATACGTTCAGCCCCTGCGGCGACTGCGCGATCCGTCATTTCTGCGGCTCGCCCTGCCCGGCCGAAGCGCACGAGATGAACGGCGGCATGGAGAAGATCGGCGCCTTCTGCGAGTTCTACAAGGAGCAGGTCAATTACGCCTTGCGCTTGATCGCCGACGGCAAGGCCGATGACTATCTGTGGGAGGACTGGGACGAAGGTACCGAAACCACCTTCCGCATGGCCTGAGCGGCGGAGCGAAAATTCAATAAGCCGGCGGCGCCGCAGGCGGTGGCCGCATACAGCCGCCCCGCGGGCAGCGGGCCGGGAGCGAATTCGCGAATGTCGCGGCGGCGGGCGATCACGTCGTAAATCGCGCGCCGATCGCCGCGTCGTCGTAGCGCTGGGTCGTCATGGCATAAACAGTGCGAGCACTACGGCGATCAGGCCTTGGCGGCGAAGGAAAGCGGACATCGGAATTCTCCTGAAGATGGATCAGGCGGGTACGAACCAGCGCCGCCCCTCGTCGTCGAGGGCTTTCAGCGAATGGCCGTAGAGCTGCGAGAGCCTTGCGGCGGTGAGCAACGCATCGGCGCTGCCAAGCTCGCTACGACCGTCACCGTGCAGCAGCAGGGCGCGGTCGCAGTAACGGTGGGCCAGGCCCGGATCGTGCAGCACCATCGCCACGCCGGCGCCGCAATCGCGCGCCGCCGCGGCGAACAGGTCGAGCACGGCGATCTGATGGTTGAGATCGAGGTGGGCCAGCGGTTCGTCGAGCACGAACAGCGCCGGGCGCTGGGTCAGCAGCGCGGCCAGCGCGACGCGCTGGCGCTCGCCGCCGGAGAGCGTCTGTACCTGGCGCTGTTCAAGACCGGCAAGCCCCAGGGCGGCCAGCGCTTCGCGGGCGATGCGCGCATCGTCGGCGGACTCCCAGGCCCAACGGCCGAGGTGCGGGTGGCGTCCGGCGAGCACGGTTTCCAGCACCGTGGACGCGAACGGGTCGATCTGCACCTGGCCAAGCCAGGCGCGCTGCCGTGCTGCCTCGCGCGCGGGCAACGCGGCATACGACGTGCCCGCCAGCAACACTTCGCCGTCCGCCGGCGGACGCAGGCCGGCCAGGGTCGCCAGCAGCGTGGACTTGCCGGCGCCGTTGCGGCCGAGGATCGCCAGCCGCTCGCCGCGCTTCAGCTCCAGATCGAGTGCAGTCACTACCGTGCGCCCTGGCACATCGACGCGCAGGCGACGGGTTTCGAGCAGGGGCGCACTCACTTCGACTGCCTCGCCAGCAGGAACAGGAACACCGGTACGCCGATCAGCGCGGTGAGCACGCCCACCGGCAATTGCTGAGGCGCGATCAGCGTCCGCGCCGCCGTATCGGCCAGCACCAGCAAACTGCCGCCGGCCAGCGCAGCGGCGGGCAGCAACAGGCGCTGGTCGTTGCCGACGGCGAGGCGTACCAGGTGCGGCACAACGAGGCCGACGAAACCGATCGAGCCGGCGGTGGTGACGGCTACAGCAGTCGCCAGCGAGGCGAGCAGATAGATCAGCCGCCGTACCCGTGTCACCGCCACGCCCAGCGCCTGCGCCTGCATCTGTCCCCGGGCCAGCAGGTTGAGTTCGCGGGCGAACGGCAGCGAAAGGGCCAACAGCAGCCCCAGCGCAACAAGCGCCAGCGTCGGTTCGATGGCCTGCGACAGATCGCCCATCAGCCAGAACAGCATGCCGCGCAGCTTGCTTTCCGGAGCCACCGAAAGGATCAGCGCCACCAGTGCGCCGCACCCGGCGGCGACAATGACGCCAGTCAGCAGCAGACGGGTCTGGGTCCAGCTGCCGTCGCCGTGGGCCAGGCCGAACACCAGCAGCATCGCGCCGATGGCGCCGGCGAAGGCCAACCCGTTGATGCCGAGCAACGGCAGGCCGAGCAGCAGCGCCACCATTGCGCCGACCCCGGCACCGCCAGAGATGCCGAGTACATACGGATCGGCGAGCGGGTTGCGCAACAGCACCTGCATCAGCCCGCCGGCCAGCGCCAGCAAGCCGCCGCAAGCGAACGCGCCGAGCACGCGCGGCAGACGCAGACCACGAATCACCTCGACGCCGACCCCACTACCCTCGCCAAAACCAAGCGCCGCCAGCATGTCGGCCGACGACACCTGCAGACTGCCCGCCGTCATGGCCAAACCCATGCTGAGCAGGGCCAGCAGGCCGAGCAAGGCAAGGATCAGGTAGGCGCGACGGCGGCTGGGCATCTTTTATTTGAAGTCGTAGCGGGCGCTGAGAAACAAACTCCTGCCGTCGGCCGGGTAGTAGTAGTAACCCGGAAGGAAGACGGAATAGCCGGCGAACGGAGCATAGCGCTGGTCGAAGGCGTTGAGTACCCGTGCGGTGATCAACCAGGGCTTCAGATTCCAGTCGGCGCGCAGGTCCATCGTCGTGTAGCCGGCGAGATGGCCGCGCACGTTGGCGAAGTCGCCGCTGTAATAGCGGTCGCCGATGTAGTGCGCCGCAGCGGCGTAGCGTCCGATGTTGCCGCCGTCCCAGCTCAGTTGCAGCGAGGCGTTTTCGCGCGGCACCAGCGGCAGGGTCTTGCCGGCATTGGCACCGTCGCTGAACTTGGCTTCCGTGTACGCGTAGGCGGCGGTGAGCTTGAAGGCTCTGTCGAGCTGCCATTCGAATTCGCTTTCCAATCCGTTGCGGCGGGTCGGTGCGAAATTCGTGTTGGCGAACGTGACGTTGTCGAAACCGATCTCGTCACGCAGCTCCATGCGATAGAGCGCGGCGCGGGCGATCAGCCGATCGCCGCAATAGGTGCCGCCAATTTCACGCACCGTGCCATGCTGGGGCTTCAGGTCGCCGGCGAAAACCGGGTTGCCGGTAAACGGATCGTAGCCGAACAGTTCGTCGGTGTTGGCAAAGCGGAAAGTGGTGCCAGTCTTGCCATAGGCGCGCCAGTTGCCCTCGGTATAGGCCAGGCCGAGGTCGAAAGCGTGGCGAGTGCGCACCGAGCTGCCGACGAAGGCCGGCATAAAAAACGGCGGATAGGCTTCCTGGCGAGCCTTCTGGTTCATGCGCTGGCCGCGGGCACCGGCGGTAACCGACCAATACTCATTGAAGAGGGTAGTGTTCTGTGCGTACAACGCGTTGCTGCTCTGCTTAGCATACTGCGAGGCGAAGCTGGTGGAGTTGGAGTCGATATCGCCGGCATAGTAGTCGAGGCCGACAACCGTCTGGCTCGATAAGTGGCCGAGTCCGTGATCCCAACGCAGCCGCGGCGTGAACGATACGGTGTCGCGACGACGGTTGTAGACCGAACCGAACGAAACGTTGTCGGCACGATAACTTTCGTGGTCCGTCGTCAGCTCGGCCTCCAGTTTCAATGTCTTGGAAATGTCCCAGGTCAGGCCGGGGCGAACGAGGTAGCCGTCACGCTGCTGGTTGTCCTTCGGCGTACGCGCGAGACGCGGGTTCCTGGCGTAGTTGACGACGGTGGCATAGCCCGGCAGGCCGTTTGAATCCTTGTACACGAGGTAGTCGACAAAACCCTGGCGGCCGTCGCCAAAATTCATGCCGCCACGGCCGCTGATCGATTGCTGCTCGGCTTGGCTGTTGCGCCGCCAGCCGTCGGTCTCAGCGTAGTGGCCGCTGATGGTCAGATACGCGTCGCCGCCAGAAAAACCGCTGTTCGCATCGATGCCGGCATAGCCATTGCTGCCGGTAGTGGCGGAGACGGACGTGGCCGGAACCGACGACTTGTCGGTAACGATATTGATCACCCCACCCGTCGCCCGATCGCCATAGAGCACGGTGCCGCCGCCGCGGATGATCTCGACACGCTCGACGTTACCGAGCGGAATCGACGACCAGCTGACGCCGCTGGAATCGATCGGGTTGAGGCGACGGCCGTCGAGCAGGATCAACACATTACTGCCGCTGGCATCGCCGAAGCCGCGCAGGTCGACCGCGGCATCGATGCCCATCGCGCCATAGAGCGGACGCACGTCGATACCGGCGCGGGATTTGAGCAGATCGGGCAGGCCGAGCGACGGGCTCGCTGCAATTTCCTCGCTGCCGATGACGCTGATGTTGGCCGGGATGCGCGGGTCAGCTTCGGCAAAGCGGGTGGCGGTTACAACGACCGGGGGCAACTGGGTTTCGGCGGCAATGGCCTGGCTGGCGGCAATAAACGCGACGGCCATGGCCGCGCGGGATGCTTGAAAATGCATGACGACTCCTTCTTCCAGCGAGCGTCCCCGCAAGCCGGTGCATTGAGAAAAGATGGCGCGTGCAGGAATAAGGAGTCGGACGATGCCGGCCACCGCTTCCCCGCAGTGATCCATCACGATTCGTCCGAGGCCGGTCTCCGGGCTTGCAAGTCTTGGCGCATCGCCTTCCCAGGATGGAGTCCCAGTGGCCGATTGATGCGCCCGCACTTGCTTACCGTTGCGGGGGCAGCACAGGCATTTCACCTGTTTCCCGTTTGATCCCCTGGCCGAATGGCGTCAGGGAACCGCGGACGAGGGGGCGGAGTGTAGCCCACTCACGGCAACGCGGCAAACCGCGCCATGGTCGCGGCGCCGCGACGGCAATGTGGATTCACCTTCACATTTACCGCTTACTACTTGACCTGAAAGGACTATTACCACACACTTCACCCCATGAACCAAGAACTGGACGGGCTAGAAGAGAAAGTCGATCAGGTGCTGGCGCTCAACGCCCGCGTGGTCGTCGAGAACCTTGCACTGCGCGCTCGGCTCGCCGCACTGGAAACGGAAAAACAGGCGCTGGCGGAGCGGATGGAAACCGCACGGGTACGCATCGAAACCCTGATGGCCGGGCTGCCCGAGGAGTGAGCGCATGAGCAACGCCGGAACTCTGGACATACGCATTCGCGACAAGGATTACCAGGTCGCCTGCAGCGACGAGGAACGCGCGACGCTGGAAGCGGCAGTGCTGCTGCTCAACCAGCGCATGGACGAAATCGCCGACAAGACGCGCAGCAACGGCGAACGCCTGGCCGTGATGACGGCCCTCAATCTGGCCTACGACGTTCTCGCCCTGCAGGCCGGAAAGCCGCCTGCACAGCGGCCCATTGGCGACGTTGACGCTCCTTCGATCAAGCGTAGAATCGCGACCATCGAGGCCAAGCTGGATGCAACGCTGGCGGCGCAGAAGCAGGACGATCTGTTCCAGTCATAAGGCACGGCCTCCCCGGTTTCCCCTGCGGTGTTCGCCAAGGCCGTAAGTTCCTTGAACCAATGTCCTCGTGACATGGCCGCCGACCATAAACGCCGCCGTTGCGATCGCCCCATTGTCGGGCGAACCTGAAGCGGCAGGAACGTGGCCTCCCTGAACCCAGGTTCAGGACACTCGGTCTGACGGCACAGGCGGGGGAACCCAATATCGTCCCGACAGGGACGATATTGGGTTCCCCCGCTACGCGGGACAGGACATCCGCCCCCGCCCTTCCTCCCCCTCTCGGGGGAGGCGATTGAGTTGACTCGCTGCGCCCGATAAAAGGCGGGTGCATTGTTGCAGCAAGCGCTGAATGGCCTTCAGCGCTTTTTTCTTGTTGGAGACCGAGATGCCGCGCTACTGGCTGATGAAAACCGAGCCTTCCGTCGTCGGCATCGACCATGTGCTGGCGATGCCCAAGCAGACCGTGGATTGGTGGGGCGTGCGCAACTACCAGGCACGCAATTTCATGCGCGACCAGATGAGCGTCGGCGACAAGGTTTTCTTCTATCACTCGAATTGCGCCGAGCCGGGCATCGCCGGGCTAGCCGAGGTAACGAAGCGCGCCTATCCCGACCGCACCCAATTCGACCCCGCGAGCCACTACTACGATCCAAAGTCGACGCCGGAAAATCCGCGCTGGGTAAATGTCGATGTACGAGTGACGAAAAAGACGCGACTAGTAAGCTTGGCCGAGCTGCGCCGCCATCCCGAGCTGGCGCACCTGCGCGTGCTGGCACGCGGCAACCGTCTGTCGATCACGCCGGTGGATCCGGCGGAGTGGACGTTCATCGTCGAGCACCTGATGAAATGATCGCCGCGCCATGACTGTCTGGCTGCTGGCCTATCTAGGCCTCGGCGCGCTGACCGGTTTTTTCGCCGGCCTGCTCGGCGTAGGCGGCGGCGCGATTCTGGTGCCGCTGCTCACGGTGCTCTTCGCCGCACAGAACTTCCCGCCCGTGCATTTGGTTCATCTGGCGCTCGGCACCTCGATGGCGGCGATCGCCTTTACCTCGCTGTCCAGCCTGCGCACGCATCATGCTCACGGCGCGGTACTCTGGCCGGTGGTGAAAACCATCGCCCCCGGCATCGTCGTCGGCACCCTGGCCGGCTCGCAGTTCGCCGCGACGCTGCCGTCGCGCCCACTGGGCATCTTCTTCGTCGTTCTGATGAGTTATGTGGTGGTGCAGATGCTGGCCAACTTCCGCCCCAAGCCGAGCCGTGTGCTGCCCGGGCCACTCGGCCTGGTCGCCGTCGGCGCCGGTATTGGCGGCATCTCGGCGCTGGCAGCGATCGGCGGCGGCGCTCTGTCGGTCCCGTTCATGACTTGGTGCAACGTGAAGGTGCATCAGGCCATCGGCACCTCGTCGGCGATCGGCTTCCCCATCGCCGTCTCCGGCGCACTGGGTTATCTGTTCGCCGGCTGGGGCGTTGCCGGGTTATCGGAGGGCAGCCTTGGCTTCATCTATCTTCCCGCACTGGCCGGCTGCGTCGCCAGCAGCATAGTCGCCGCGCCGTTCGGCGCCCGCTTGGCGCATCGCTTGCCGGTGCCGCTGCTGCGCAGGATTTTCGCCGCGATGCTGATCGTCCTGCTGGCGAAAATGCTGCATACGCTGTTCGGCTGAACACGGACGGAGCACAACCGGTGCCGGAGATTCATCTGTTTCTGTTGGCTTCGGCATTGCTGACGCTGGCGCCCGGACCGGACAATCTACAGGTGCTCGCCCGCGGCATCGCAGAAGGACGCCGGGCGGCACTGGCGGCGGCCTGCGGCTTCGCCTCCGGGGTCCTGTTCCACACCGCGCTGGCGGTGGCAGGCATCGCCTTACTGATCCGCTCCTCACCTACGCTGTTCGCCGCGCTCAAATACGCTGGGGCGGCCTATCTGGCCTACCTTGGCGTACTCGCCCTGACCCGCCGCGAGACCGGCCCCGCCTCCCGCGAGACCGCCGCCACACTGGCGCGGATCTACCGCCAGAGCGTGCTCGGCAACCTGCTGAATCCGAAGGTGAGCCTGTTCTTCATCGCCTTCCTGCCCCAGTTCATCCGGCCGTCCGAGGGACGCATCGGATTGCAGATGCTGCTGCTCGGTCTGCTGTTCATGACGCAGACGCTGGTCATCTTCGGCACCATCGGCTGGTTCGCCGGGAGCATCGGCGCCTGGCTGCAAAACAGCGCAGGCGCGGGTCGGAAACTCAACTTGATCGCGGCGCTGGTCTTCTTCGCCATTGCCCTGCGGCTGGCGCTGCCCGAATGAAACCTGCTAGCCGCGGGTGATCCGGTACACCGCCAGGCTACCGAGAAAATTGTGCTCCTCGGTGATCTCGCGACCGGCATCGAAGACCTTGCGTTCGCGTATCACGATGTTGCGCTTGGTGCAGAAATCGTCGAAATCGGCGACGGTACAAAGGTGAATATTGGGCGTGTCGTACCACTGGTAGGGCAGGCGGTCGGACACGGGCATATGGCCGTTGAGGATGTCCAGACGATGCTGCCAATAGCCGAAATTGGGGAAGCTGACCACCGCTTCGCGACCGACGCGCAACATTTCCAGCACGATATCCTCTGTGTGGCGCATGGCTTGCAGCGTCTGCGACAGGATCACATGCTCGAAGGCGCCGTCTTCGAAACCGGCAAGGCCCTGTTCCAGATCGCTCTGGATCACGTTGACGCCATTGGCAACGGCGGCCAGCACCTTGGCATCGTCGATTTCAACGCCCCAGCCACGGGCGCCGCGCTCGGCCAGCAGCTTGAGCAGCGAGCCGTCGTCGCAACCCAGGTCGAGCACCCGTTCGCCGGGTTTCACCCAGGCGGCAATCAGCTTGAAGTCGGGACGTTCGAGGATTGCGTTCATAGCGTCACTCGTCCCAGGTAAGCTTTCACCAGTGCGTGATAGTGCGGATCGTCCATGAGGAAGGAATCGTGGCCGGCGGGGTAGTCGACGTTGGCATAGGCCACGTCCTGTCCGTTCTTCAGCAGGGCATTGACGATCTCCCGCGAGCGGGCCGGTGAGAAGCGCCAGTCGGTGGTGAACGAGACGACCAGAAATCGCGCCTTGGCCAGCGCCAGCGTCGCCGCCAGATCGCCGGCGCGCTCCCGCGCAGGATCGAAATAGTCCAGCGCCTTGGTCATCAGCAGGTAGGTGTTGGCGTCGAAGTAGCTGGCAAACTTGTCGCCCTGGTAGCGCAGATAGGACTCGACTTCGAACTCCACGTCGTAGCCGAAGGACAGGCTGTCGTTGCGCAGCTTGCGGCCGAAGCGTTCCGCCATCTGGTCGCCGGAAAGATAGGTGATGTGGCCGAGCATGCGCGCCAGGCGCAGGCCGCGTACCGGCTTGACGTTGTGTTCGTAGTAATGACCACCGTGGAAATCCGGATCGGTGAGGATGGCCTGTCGCGCCACTTCGTTGAAGGCGATGTTCTCCGCCGACAGCCGGGGCGAGGAGGCGATGACGATGGCGTTGCGCACGCGCTGCGGATAGGTCACCGCCCAGCGCAGGGCCTGCATACCGCCGAGACTGCCGCCGATCACCGCGGCCCAGCTGTCGATACCGAGCAGGTCGGCGAGACGGGCCTGGGTATGCACCCAATCCACCACGGCAACCATCGGGAAATCGGCGCCCCAGGGTTTGCCGGTGGCCGGATTGGGACTGGAAGGTCCGGTGGAGCCGTGGCAGCCACCGAGATTGTTCACCCCGACGACGAAGAATTTTTCTGTATCGAGCGGTCGGCCGGGACCGACGATGTTGTCCCACCAACCGAGGCTGTCGGGATCACCGGCATAGTGTCCGGCCACATGGTGGTGCCCGGAAAGGGCGTGGCAGACCAGGATGGCGTTGGATTTGGCGGCATTGAGCCGGCCGTAGGTTTCATACACCAGCTCATAGGCCGGCAGTACGGCGCCGCTGCGCAGTTTGATCGGCGTGTCGAAATGCGCTCGCTGGGGCGACACCTGTCCGACGCTGTGATTTGTTCTGGTCATAAATGCAAAACCCGGTCGGCTGGCGGCGGACCGGGTTGTTTTCCCTGTCTCGCTTTAGCCGGATTTATCAAGCGCCCGCAAGCGGAGTCAACTCGGCGCATAGGGACGGAAGGCTACCGGTCTCGCCCTGCCCTGTCAATGCGCGGCGGCGTTGAGGCGCGCCAGTTGCTCGCGAATGCGGTCAGGTTCTTCATAGCGCAGCAGCCGCGTGACCTTGGCGGTCAGCAGTGCAGTATCCGCCCCCAGTACCGCCTGCTTGACGGAAAATAGCTGTGTCGGGTGCATGGAGAAGCTGCGCAGCCCCATGCCGATCAACAAGCGGGTCAGCTGCGGGTCGCCGGCCATTTCGCCGCAGACCGACACCGGCAGCCCGGCGCGCTGTCCAGCCTGGATGGTCTGCGCGATCAACCTCAGCACCGCCGGATGCAGCGGATCGTAGAGATGGGCTACGGCCTCGTCGCTACGATCGATGGCCAGGGTGTACTGGATCAGATCGTTGGTGCCGATGGAAAGAAAATTCAGCCGGCTCAGAAAGGGGCCCAGCGCCAGAGCGGCGGCGGGAATTTCGATCATGCCGCCGATTTCGATCTGCTCGTCGAAGCGCTGCCGGGCTTCGCGCAACTGGCCCTTCGCCATCTGGATCATTGCCAGCGCCTGCTCGATCTCGGTAACGTGGGCGAGCATCGGAATCAGCAGGCGGATGCGGCCGTAATGACTGGCGCGCAGGATGGCGCGCAACTGGGCGAGGAAGATTTGCGGTTCCGCCAGACAATAGCGGATCGCACGCAACCCGAGCGCCGGGTTCGGCCCTGAATTGCCCGCGCCGCGCAGCGAGCGGGCCTGCTTGTCGGCGCCGATATCCAGGGTGCGGATGGTGACGCTACGGCCGGGCAGCGCCTTGGCCACCGCACGATAGGCTTCGAACTGCTCGTCCTCGTTGGGCAGTTCGTCGCGGTTCATGAAAAGGAATTCGGTACGGAACAGGCCGACACCATCAGCATCCACCGCTTTCACTCCGTCCACATCCTGGGGCAGTTCGATGTTCGCCTGTAGCGAGATGTCGACGCCATCGAGGGTCGCTGCACGCGCCGTCTTCAACCGCTTGAGCTTGGATCGCTCAAGCTCAAGCGTGCCCTGACGCAGGCGATATTCCTCCAGCACCCGCGGATCGGGGTCGACGATCAGCACGCCGCGCGCGCCATCGACAATCAGCAGGTCGTCATCCTGGATCAGCGGCCGCGCGTGATGCATGCCGACCACCGCGGGGATCGCCAGACTGCGGGCAACGATAGCGGTATGCGAGGTGGCACCGCCGAGGTCAGTAACAAAACCGCCGATGCGCAGGTTCTTGAACTGGATGGTGTCAGCAGGCGAGAGATCGTGCGCTATTACGATCACCAGTTCGTCCTTATCCCGCGCCCGTTTGGAAATCTTGCGCGGCTTGCCGAGCAGCACCTTGATGACCCGCTCCACGGCCTGGACGATGTCCTGACGGCGTTCGCGCAGATAGGCATCGTCGATTTCGTCGAACTGGGCGACCAACTGTTCCATCTGCTGAACCAGCGCCCACTCGGCGTTGCAACGTCGCTCCGCGATCAATTCGCGGGAAGCGTCCACCAACATCGGATCGGCGAGGATCAGAACGTTGAGATCGAGAAACGCCTCCAGTTCGGCGGGTGAACCGGGAGCGGTGGCCTCGTCGCGCAAGGCTTCCAATTCGGCCCGCACCGTATCGAAGGCAGCATCGAGCCGCTCCTGCTCGGCCGCGATATCACGTTCGCGCAACTGGTATTGCGCCACCTCCAGCGTGGCATGCGAGACCAGCTGCGCCCGTCCGATGGCGATGCCGGGAGATACGGCCAGTCCGAAAATGGAAAAGGTCATCGATGCCCGCTTTCAGCGTTGCAACTTCATTCGCTTTCGCCGAATTTGTCGGCAATCAGTTGCAGGATGGCGCTCAACGCCTCGTCGGCACGCTCTCCTGCGCAATCGATACTGACCGTCGAACCCTTGCCCGCCGCCAGCATCATCACACCCATGATGCTCTTGGCGTTGATGCGGCGGCCATTGCGTTCCATCCATATCTCGCCGGGAAAGCTGCCGGCAAGTTGCGTCAGTTTGGCCGACGCGCGCGCGTGCAGGCCCAGTTTGTTGACTATCTCGGCGTCCGCTCTTGCCAATTCAATCCCCCTTGCACCATCGAAAGGTATCGCCACCCCTTCTTCATATCGAGGCGCCGCTCACGCTGAATTTTGCCTGATGCCGCAAGAATATGCACGCCGCCCGCCGCGGGAATCCTGGCGACCGGACACGACCGGTCAGCCCGATTCCTTCACAGGAAGGCGGGCACTAGGTTTAATCGGGAAATACAGCGCGGTGGAATGTGCCTGAACAGCGCCATGCTGTAGCGAGCGAACTCCGATGCCAGCCGAGCGGCCGACATCGGAGCGCGAGAAGCGATTTACTTGCCCAGCTCTTCGGTCAGTTCGGGAACCAGCTTGAACAAATCGCCGACGATCCCGTAATCGGCCACCTGGAAGATCGGCGCCTCTTCGTCCTTGTTGATGGCGACGATGATCTTCGAGTCCTTCATGCCGGCCAGATGCTGAATGGCGCCGGAAATACCGACCGCCACGTAGAGCTCGGGAGCGACGATCTTGCCGGTCTGGCCGACCTGATAGTCGTTGGGTACAAAACCAGCATCGACCGCGGCGCGCGAAGCGCCGACGGCGGCGCCCAGTTTGTCCGCCAGTGCATCGAGGATCTTGAAGTTGTCGCCGTTGCCCATGCCGCGGCCGCCGGACACGACGACACGCGCCGCCGTCAGTTCGGGGCGCTCCGACTTGGCCACTTCCTGGCTGACAAAACGGGCAATCTCGCTGCCGGCTGGCGCATCAGTGCTCTCAATCGCGGCGTTACCGCCTTCGCCGGGGGCATCAAAGGCTGTGGTGCGCACGGTGATGACCTTGATCGCATCCTGCGACTGTACTGTCGCCAGTGCGTTGCCGGCGTAGATGGTACGAACGAAAGTGTCGGCGGATTCGACGCCGACGATCTCTGAAATCTGCGCCACATCGAGTTGCGCGGCCACCCGCGGCAGGACATTCTTGCCGGTGGTAGTAGCCGGGGCGAGCACATGGCTGTAGCCGGCAGCCAATTTGGCCAGCAACGGAGCGACGGTTTCCGCCACCGGATGCTCCAGTGCAGGCGCGTCGGCCAGCAGCACCTTGGTCACGCCGACGATGCGCGCGGCGGCTTCAGCCGCGGGACGGGCCTGATGACCCGCCACGAGGACGTGGATGTCGCCACCGATCTTGGTAGCCGCCGCCACGGCACGGGCCGTCGCTTGGTTCAGCACGGCATTGGAATGTTCGGCAAATACCAGAATGGCCATCAGATCACCCTCGCTTCGTTCTTCAGTTTGTCCACCAGCTCGCCGATGGTCTTGACCTTGATCCCGCCCTTGCGCTTCGGCGGTTCGGTTACCTTCAACGTCTTCAGGCGCGGTGTGACGTCGACACCCAGCGCTTCAGGAGTCACGGCGTCGAGCGGCTTTTTCTTCGCTTTCATGATGTTGGGCAGGGTGGCGTAACGCGGCTCGTTGAGGCGCAGGTCGGTGGTAACGATGGCCGGAAGCTTGAGCGCCACGGTTTGCAGGCCGCCGTCGACTTCGCGGATGACCGAGATGTCGCTGCCGGAGATTTCCACCTTCGAGGCGAACGTACCTTGCGACCAGCCCGCCAGCGCGGCCAACATCTGGCCCGTCTGGTTGCAGTCGTCGTCGATGGCTTGTTTGCCAAGGATCACCAGTTGCGGCTGTTCCTTGTCGCAGATGGCCTTCAGCAACTTGGCCACGGCCAGGGGCTGCAGTTCGGCGTCCGACTGAACATGGATCGCCCGGTCGGCGCCCATGGCCAGCGCGGTGCGCAGGGTTTCCTGGCACTGGGCAACGCCCATGGAGACAGCGATCACTTCGGTGGCAACGCCCTTTTCTTTCAGGCGCACCGCCTCTTCGATGGCAATTTCATCGAACGGGTTCATCGAAAACTTCACATCGGCAATGTCTACACCGCTCTGGTCCGCCTTGACGCGTACCTTGACGTTGTAGTCCACCACCCTCTTCACGGCGACCAGGACTTTCAAGGGACTCTCCGATAGCTCAAAATAAAGTAGTATTCTACCATACCATTAATCGACAAATCGATTAAACCAATTACTTCATATAGTTACCCGGCGCACGCAGCACGCGATCAGCAGGGTAGTACCGACTCTGCCACAAACAGCTCCGCCACCGTCTCCCGGCGCCGTACCTGATGAGCTGCCGCACCGTCCACCATGACTTCAGCGGCGCGCGGCCGGCTATTGTAATTCGAACTCATCGCCATACCGTAGGCTCCGGCCGACATGACTGCCAGCAGATCGCCTTCGGCAAGCGCAAGTTCGCGGTCATGGCCAAGGAAATCGCCTGATTCACATACCGGACCGACCACCTCGTAGCGACAGCCGGGTACGTTACGCGGAGCAACGGGAAGGATATCGTGCCAGGCGTCGTACAACGCGGGGCGCGCAAGGTCGTTCATCGCCGCATCGACCACGGCGAAATTCTTCTCCACGCCGGGTTTCAGCACCTCCACCCGAGTCAACAGCAATCCCGCATTGCCCACCAACGAACGTCCCGGTTCGAACAAAAGCCGCTCCTTGCGTCCCGCCATCACTTTCAACAACGGCGCGAGATACTGATCCGGGGTAAGCGGTGCTTCGTCGCGGTAACGAATACCCATGCCACCACCCAGATCAATATGCTCGATGGCAATACCTTCACTCTTCAGCCCATCCACCAACGCCAATACTTTATCTGCGGCTTCTGCCGCCGGAGCCGGGTCCAGAAGTTGCGAGCCAATGTGGCAATCAATGCCTTTAACCTCCAGATGGGACAGCTCCGCCGCTTGGCGATAGAGACTGCGCGCTTCTTCATAAGCGACGCCGAACTTGGCACTGCGCAGCCCGGTTGAAATATAGGGGTGGGTTTTCGGGTCGACATCCGGGTTGACCCGCAGCGAAATCGGTGCGCACATTCCGACGACGGCGGCAACTTCGTTGAGCTGCTTCAGTTCGGAGGCCGATTCGACATTGAAGCAAAGGATACCGGCCTCGAGCGCTACGCGCATTTCTTCGCGCCGCTTGCCCACGCCCGAAAATACGACCTTCGCCGGATCGCCGCCGGCCGCAAGCACGCGCTGTAGTTCGCCGACCGAAACAATGTCGAAACCAGCCCCCAGCCGCGCGAACAGGTTCAGGACTGCGAGGTTGGAGTTGGCCTTGACGGCATAACAAATCAGCGCGTTGCGACCTTCCAAGGCCTCGGTATATCCGGCATAGGCTGCGCTCAGCGCTGCGCGAGAATACACGTAGCAGGGCGTATCGAAGCGGGCCGCGATCTCGGTCAGCGCTACATCCTCGACATGCAGACTGCCATCATGCAAGCGCGCCAGGGTCACCGCTTCTGCTCCGTCGCATTCTTGCTATCATCGGCTGCTGCGGCTGGTTGTGGTAGCGGAGCAGATTTGGGCAGGTACAGAGGCCCCCTGGAACCGCAAGCAGCAAGTGTTAACAGCGCTGCCGACAGAAGTATGAATCGACGCATAGTGATCAGGCTGATCAGTGGAAAGCGGGGAATGGTAGCACGCGATGAATGAACAGGATTTCAACACTCTGGCAGATGCAATGCTGGAGGAAATGGAGCAAGCGCTGGACCGTTGCGCAGCGGATTTCGATTACGAATCCAAACCCGGCGGCGTGCTCGAACTCGAGTTCGCCGACGGCAGTAAGATCATCGTCAATCGCCACAGCGCCGCGCGTGAGATCTGGATCGCTGCACGTTCCGGTGGATTTCATTTTAAATTTGATGAAGGCCGCTGGATTGGCACCCGGGACGGCACGGAGTTGATGCAGTCGCTCGCGCGCTGCATGTCGGAGCAGTCTGGCACAAAGATCAAGCTCGATTAATTCTTATGTTCCACCGGCTTGGGCCGGGCATCGGAGACCGGCACAGGGGGCTGGGTTGGTATCGCCTCCGCAGGGGCGTCGCCCACATCCGGGAGACTCTCTTTGTAGATCAGTTCGCGCACCGGCTTGTGCCCCTCGGGATCGGTGGCGCTGATCGGCGTAAGCCCCTCCGGCGCGTCCATGTAGGCCTCAGGCACGCCCTTCAGCGTCTGCTGCATGTAGCCTATCCAAATAGGTAGCGCAGCACCGCCGCCGGTTTCGCCGTTGCCGAGGGTGCGCGGCTGATCAAAACCGATCCAGGCGATGCCAACAACGGTCGGATGGTAGCCGCAGAACCAGGCGTCGACATAATCGTTGGTAGTGCCCGTTTTGCCGGCGATGTCGTACCGCTTCAGTACTTGCGGCGCACGCGCCGCCGTACCGCGCCGGGTGACGTCATGCATCATGCTGTCCATGATGTAGGCGTTGCGCGCGTCAATCGCGCGCAGATTTTCGTCGCCGGCAACCGGCGGATCAAACTGCGCCAGAACATTGCCTTTGGCATCGAGAATCTGCTTAACCACATAGGGTTGGATGCGGTAGCCTCCATTGGCAAAGACTGCATAGGCAACCAGCTGCTGCCAGGGCGTCACCGAGCCAGCCCCGAGGGCCATGGTCAAGTAGGGTGGATGTTTGTCCGCGTCGAAGCCAAAACGGGTTATGTATTCCTGCGCGTAGGTTGTGCCAATCGCTCTCAGCAGGCGGATTGACACCATATTCTTAGATTTTGTCAATGCCGTGCGCAGCGTCATCGGCCCCTCGTATTTGCCATCGTAGTTCTTCGGCTCCCAGGCCTGACTGCCGGTTTCCGCTGCGGGTATGACAATCGGTTCATCCGCAACAATCGATGCTGCGGTATAGCCTTTTTCCATCGCCGCCGAATAGATGAACGGCTTGAAGCTGGAGCCGGGCTGACGCCATGCTTGAGTGACGTGATTGAATTTGTTGCGGTTGAAATCGAAACCACCCACCAGCGCCCGAACAGCGCCATCGACCGGACTCGCCGCAACGAAGGAAGACTCGACCTGCGGCAACTGGGCAATCTGCCACTGCCCTCTGTCGTCGCGAACCAAGCGCACCAGCGCGCCACGCCTCAGACGCTTGCCCGGTGGAGCCTTGTCCTCCAGCATTCTGGCCGGAAATTTGAGCCCATCACCGGTCAACGTGACAATTTCGCCACCGCGCAGGTAAGCACGTACCCTGCCCGACGACGCTTCGAGTACCACGGCCGGAAGAAGATCGTTAACGTCCTCGAAGTCGGACAGCAGCTCTTCAAACCCGTCATCCTGGTCGGACTTGATGGCGCCCATGTCGACAAAGGTTTCGGCACCCCGATAGCCGTGGCGCCGATCATAATCAAGCACCCCACGCCGCACGGACTCGAATGCCGCCCGCTGCTCACTGCCTACGACGGTAGTAATTACGCGCAGCCCTTGGGAATAGGCTTCGTCGCCATATCGTTCGACGGCTATCTGCCGCGCCATTTCAGCGACGTACTCGGCATGGATGCCGAAATCGTTGCTGTCGTGCTTTACGTGCAGCGGTTCGGTTTGCGCCTGCTTGTAGGTTTTGTCGTCGAGGAACTGCAATTCGCGCATGCGGCGCAGCACATAAAGCTGACGCAAGCGGGCCCGCTTCGGGTTGGCAACCGGGTTGTAGGCCGACGGCGCCTTCGGCAGGCCCGCCATCATCGCCGCTTCCGCCGGCGTCAAATCACGGAGGGCTTTGCCGAAATAAATCTGCGCCGCTGAGGCAAAACCATATGCCCGCTGGCCCAGATAAATCTGGTTAATATAAAGTTGGAGAATTTCATCCTTCGAAAGGTTGTGCTCTATCTTGAACGCTAACAGAGCCTCGTAGACTTTGCGCGTGAGCGTCTTTTCGCTGGAGAGAAAGAAGTTGCGCGCCACCTGCATGGTTATGGTCGAGGCGCCCTGGCGCTTGCCTCCACTGATCAGGTTTGAATATCCGGCACGCAATATTCCCATCGTATCGACCCCGGGGTGCTGATAGAAGCGTTCGTCTTCCGCAGCCAAGATGGCCTGCCTCATAACATCAGGTACATCCTTGATGCGAACGACTTCACGGCGTTCCTCTCCGAACTCACCAATCAATTTTCCGTCGGACGAATAAATGCGCAGAGGAACCTTGGGGCGATAGTCGGTCAAGGCATCAAGCGACGGTAGTTGCGGATAGGCCAGAACTACCACGATGCCGACAAGGGCGGCACAAGCAGCCAACAAACCCGCCACCGCCAGCAGCAGGTAGAGAATCCAACGCAGAATGGAAGGCAAGAGGAAACCGGCAGGCGGTGATGAAAATGGTAGAAAGTAAATTATACAAGGGTGAAACTGGAGGCCTGTTCAAGGTCAAGGAGAGCAAAATATCGACGCCACAAAAGCATCATCTCCTTAAAGTTTTTGCTTTACAGCCGATATAGTTGCTGCTAGCATCTGATGTAAATTATCAGTATTGTCTGTAACGTACTATTTTTAAAAGGAAATCCCGTTGCAGATCGACCTCTCGATCTTTAATCCAAGCAAGCGCCCCTTGATCGGGCTGGACATCAGTTCGTCCTCGGTCAAGATGCTGGAGCTTGCTCCGGGCGAGAAAGGCAAATGCCGCGTAGAGCGTTACGCGATCGAACCCTTGCCCCGTGACGCGGTGGTGGATGGCAAGATCGTCAACATCGATGGAATTGCCGAAGCGATTGGCCGTGCGTGGAAACGCATGGGGGCGGGCACAAAGTACGTTGCAATGGCGCTACCTGCTGCAGCCGTCATCACAAAAAAAATTATCCTGCCCGCCAACCTGCGCGAACAGGAAATGGAAATCCAGGTCGAATCGGAAGCCAACCAGTACATTCCGTTTGCCTTGGAAGAAGTCAATCTTGATTTCCAAGTCATGGGGCCGGCGCCGTCCAGCCCGGATGAGGTGGAAGTACTGCTAGCTGCCAGTCGCAAGGAAATGGTTGAGGACCGGGTGTCATGCGCAGAGGGCGTCGGCCTCAAACCGATGGTCATGGACATGGAATCCTATGCTGCCCAGGCCGCTTTCGAGTTAATTGAGCAGCAATTACCGGATAGCGGCCACGACCGCACCATAGGGCTGATGGACATAGGCGCCAACGTCATGAACGTTACTATGATGCGCAACAATCAGCCGGTATATTCGCGCGAGCAGGCCTTCGGTGGATCGCAGTTGACCCAAGAGATCATGCGAGCTTACGGAATGAGCGTCGAAGAGGCGGAAAGAGCCAAGCGTGAGGGCTCGCTGCCCGATAACTACGAAGCCGAAATCCTCGCTCCATTCCTTGAAAATCTGGCGCTCGAAGCAGCACGTGCCATTCAGTTTTTTTTCAGCGCTACGCCTTTTACGCAAGTCGACCACATCGTGCTCTCTGGTGGATGCGCAGTGCTTCCCGGAGTACAGGAAGCCGTTTTTCAACATACCCAAATCGACTCAATCATCGCCAACCCATTTGTTGGCATGGAGATCTCAGCTAAGGTTCGCGCGAAAAGCCTACTCGCGGACGCCCCGGCCCTGATGGTGGCTTGCGGCCTTGCGTTGCGGAGATTCGACCAGTGATTCGCATCAATCTGCTTCCGCACCGAGAGGAAAAGCGCAAGGCCCGGCGCGAGCAGTTTTTCGCGCTGATCGGCTTGGTTGTGGTTCTAGCCGGAGCAATCTGGTTTCTCGGATTTACCGCGATAAACCGCTACATCACGGTACAGGAAACCAAAAACGCCTATATAGAACGTGAGATCGAAAGCCTCAAAAAGGAAATTGCGGCGATTGCCAAACTTAAAGAAGAAACGGATGCTCTTCTTAAACGCAAGCAGGTAATCGAAACTCTACAAGGCAGTCGCGCTGAAACAACGCGCATGTTTGACGAGCTACTGCGTCGAGTGCCGGACGGTATCAGGCTGGTCAACTTTGTCCAAAACGGAATGCAATTCGATCTGAGCGGAGAATCGGTTTCGGAAGCGCGCGTGTCCTCCCTGATGCGTAGTCTTGAGGAATCCCCGCTGTTCCAACAGGTGAATATGCTCGAAATCAGGGCCGCCAACGCCCTAAATGGCCGCCCGATCTATACGTTCCTAATGAGAATGGCCATCGAAAGAGCCGCGCCTGCCGCCGCAGACACAAAAAATCCCGCAAAAAAATCGGCGGGAGACAAACCATGAAAATGAAGGCTCCGGCTTTGCCGAAAGTAAAACTGCCTGCCATCAATTTTCAACGTCTGGTTGAGGATTTCCGTACGCTGGATCCCAAAGACCCTGGGCTATGGCCCCTTGGGCCGCGGCTAGTAATGCTGACAGGGCTCTTCGTGGGATTACTCGCTGTAGCTTGGTTTCTAGGCTGGAGTTCGCAGTTGGAAGACTTGGACCTGAAGCAGAAAAAGGAAATCGAACTCAAGGAAGACTGGCTGAACAAAAAACGCCAAGCAGTCAATCTCGATGCCTATCGCAAGCAGCAGGACGAAATAAATCTTGCGTTTGGCGAACTCTTGAAACAATTGCCCAACAAGGCCGAAATGGACGCGATGATCGTCGATATCAGCCAAGCAGCACTTTCTCGCGGTCTAAAAATAGAACTATTTAAACCCGGTGGTGAAGCGAGGAAGGATTTTTATGCAGAGGTTCCCATCAGCGTCTTGATGACCGGCAGCTACAACGATCTCGCCAGCTTTGCCAGCGACATTGCCCGGCTACCGCGCATCGTCACGCTAAATAATGTCAAGCTAAAGCCGAAGGATGCAAAATCGGCCAACGTGCTCACGATGGATGCCACCGTGATGACATACCGCTACCTCGACTCCAACGAATTGGCGGCGCAGAAAAAACAGGCCAAACCCGGGGGCCGTAAATGAGCCGCATAGCTGGCCACTGTGGGCGCGCCGCAATGACCTTTGCCATGGCTCTCGCCTTGGCCGCATGCAGCCAGGGCGAGCCCGAGGACGTGCGCGCTTGGATGCAGGAAAGCGCCAAGGACATGAAAGGCAAAATACCGGGCGTCCCTGAAATAAAACCGCTACCGGTAATCACCTTTGAGCCCAACGATAGGGCTGCCCCGTTCTCGCTAGACAAACTTTTTGCCGAGGCCGCGCGCGCGCGCGCGGCCTCGGGGTCTGGGCCGAAACCGGTTAATCCAGACGCCTACCCGTTTGCCCGCGTCCCGCTCGAATCCATAAGATTGCTCGGAACGATGACAATCGGAAATCAACCAGTAGCCGTTGTCGCCAGTGATCGAGATACGCCTAGGCAGGTTCGGGTTGGCGATTATCTTGGGCAGAATCACGGTCGCATTGTCTCCATCAGGGCCAATACGGAAAGCAACGACGGAGAAATCGTGATCAAGGAGCAGGTGCTCGAAAAGGGCGTCTGGGTAGAGCGGGAAAGTCGGGTGACGCTGCCTGGACAAGGAGAAAAGAAATGAACCGAATTTTGCATTCACTCTACAGATCAGCATTCTTGTCTCTGCTTGCTGTTTCTGCCCTCAGCGCTTTTGCCGGAAACACGATCGAAAAGGTCGAGTTTTCGCAACTGTCGGACAAAGTGCTAGTCAAGATTTCCATGCGCGAGGCCCTTAGTGCCGTTCCTTCATCGTTCTCCGTCGTCGCTCCGCCGCGCATCGCTTTCGATTTTCCCGACACAGATAACGCAACAGGTAGCGGCGTAATCAACGCCGGAGTCGGCGCGCTCAAAGGCATCAATATCGTTCAGGCGGGGCCGCGTACGCGGCTGGTCATCAACCTGGCCAATCCCAGCCAATACGAACCCAGAGTAGAAGGAAACGTCCTTTTCATAAGCCTTGGCAGTTCGGCTGCAAAAGCACCGACTCAAACGTCGGCCGCAGTTGCGCCGGTATCGCAGTCGCCCAACTCGGCGCAAACGTCAATTTCAAACGTCGACTTTCAAGCCAGCGGGACCGACTTGGCCACGGTGAAAATCGACTTGAGCGATACCAACGTTTCGCTCGACGTACAGAAACAGGGCAACAACGGTCTGGCCTTGGTGTTTCCCGGGACGGCCGTACCTGCACGCCTCGAACGCAAGCTTGATGTGCGGGATTTCGGTTCTCCGATCAGCACCGTATCCACAATGAAGTTGGGCAAGGGATCGCAGATCCTGCTCAGCAACCGTGGCGAATGGGATTACAGCGTGCGCCAGATCGATGCCTCAGTTGTCGTCGAGGTACGCCGAGTTCAAACCGACCCCAACAGCGTAACCGGTGCAAAGGAACTCCAGGGTAAGGTCATCAGCTTCAACTTCGCCCAGCCTATTCCGGTCAGCCAGATGATCGGGATATTCCAAGACATAACCGGGCTGAACTTTGTAGTCATGCCTGGCGTTGCGGGCGAGATTCAATCGCTGAAAATGGACAATACCCCGGTAAATGTGGCCATCGACGTAATCTCGCGCATGTATGGGCTAGGTTTCCGCCGTTACGGCGGTATCGTGGTGGTTGGGAAAGCGGATGATCTTGCGAAATACGACAAAGACGAACGCGAACGCGCTGCAGCGCTTGAAAAGCTTGAGCCTATCGAGCAGGACTCCTTCAAAGTCCGTTATCGTTCCGCGGCAGAAATCGTTCAGGCCCTAACCGGAGCATCCTCGGGAGCCGCCGCGGGTGGCGCGCCAGCAGCAGGCGCAAACCCGTCTGCGACGCCAGGGGCACCTGCCAGTCCTACCGCGGGCAGCAACCAACAGGGACAATTGTCCGGTGCTAGCAAATCAATGATTTCCGACCGCGGAACAGTTTCTTTCGACTCGGTCACCAACACCATATTCGTCGAAGAAACACGGGGCCAGCTGGAGAAAATCCGCCAGCGGGTTCAAGTGCTTGATCGTCCGATCAAACAAGTAATGATCGAGGCCCGCATTGTCAGCGTCAAGGATAGTTTCAGCAAGAGCCTGGGGGCGAAACTCAGTTTTCTCCGATCGAACAACAACGCCCCGATTTCAGGCAGCATAGACTTGCTCAGTTCGAAGCTTCCTTCAGGTACGGCGGTTACCCGCGGCACCGGGCAGCAAATGCGTGTCAGCGGGGGCTACAACGCCGCCGCCGGAGGTACCGATTTGGCATTTTCATTATTCAATTCGAACCAAACCCGCCTGCTCAATCTTGAACTCGCTGCCGATGAAAGCGACGGCAAGAGCAAGAGCATCGCCACGCCGAAGGTAATTACACAGGATGGCCGACAAGCAACTATCACCTCCGGACAGAACATCTGCTTCCAATTAAGTACGACGACAACCACGACGACGCAATGTATCGATGCAGCGACAAAACTGGACGTAACGCCGCAGATCAATCCTGATGGGCGCATCCAGATGAAGGTGTATGTGAATAAGGGCAAGCCTTCAACAAATGCCGGAACGGTCGCCGTGGTATCGACGGAAAAGAACGAAATAACCACCAACGTCGTCGTCGAGAATGGCGGCACGCTAATGCTGGGTGGGTTATTCACCGATGACAGTAGCAACAACGTAGATCGGATACCGTTTCTAGGAGACCTGCCCTACGTAGGATTCCTGTTCAAACAGACAACCCAGACCCGGGACAAAAACGAGTTGCTGGTGTTCATCACCCCGCGCATTGTCGGTGAAGATCTGAACCTGCTCCAGTAAGCCACAAGCAACGGCAGCCGGTTTGGGCTCGATTTTCCTCGTCGGCCTCATGGGGGCCGGCAAAACAACCGTCGGCAGAATGCTGGCACGCCGGCTGGGAGCTTGTTTCGTCGACGCCGACCATGAGATAGAAGCGCGCACCGGTGTCAGCGTTGCGGCTATCTTCGAGATCGAGGGCGAAGCCGGATTCCGCCGCCGCGAGGCACAGGTCATTGAGGAAATGACGCGGGAAACCCACCTCGTCCTCGCTACCGGCGGCGGTGCGGTGCTCGACCCCGCCAATCGCAAGGCACTCTCCGAACGTGGTTTCGTGGTCTATCTATCCGCTACCCCAGAAATTCTCTTCCAGCGAACGAAGTCCGACCGGGGACGCCCATTGCTACAAGTGGAAGATCGTCTGGCAAAATTGCAGTCCTTATACGCACAGCGCGACCCGCTCTACCGAGAGATCGCCCACTTGGTGGTCGAAGTCGGCAGATCCCAGGCGCCCCAGGTCGTACGCCGTATCCTGCAAGCATTGCCCAACCCATGCGCCAATTGACTGTCGCCCTCGGCGAACGCAGCTACCCTATCCTCATCGGACCAGGCCTAATCGCTGCCGAGCACATCCTTCGTCATCTGAGTGGCCCGCGCGTGGCCATCGTCACCAATGAAACGGTGGGCCCGCTCTATCTCGAAGGCCTTGCCGACGGGCTGCGTGCCGCCGGCATCGGGATCATTAAAATCGTCCTGCCCGATGGCGAGGCCTATAAAAACGGCGCCACGCTCGATCTGATCTACGACGCGATGCTGCGCCAGCGTTGCGACCGCACGACGACGGTGATCGCACTCGGCGGCGGCGTGATAGGCGACCTGGCGGGTTATGCCGCCGCCACCTATCAGCGCGGCGTCCCGTTCATCCAGGTACCGACGACCGTACTTTCCCAGGTTGACTCGTCAGTCGGAGGGAAAACCGGCATCAACCACCCGTTAGGCAAAAACATGATTGGCGCCTTCTGGCAGCCGCAATTGGTGCTGGCGGACACCAATGCGCTCAACACCCTGCCAGAACGCGAACTCTCTGCGGGGCTTGCTGAAATCGTCAAATACGGACTGATTCGCGATCTGCCGTTCCTTGCCTGGCTCGAAGCCAACGTGGAGCGCCTCCGAGCCCGCGACCCCGACGCGCTTGCTTACGCCATCGAGTGCTCCTGCGCCAACAAGGCTGAAGTCGTTGCCGGAGACGAACGCGAGACGGCAAAGGAAGGCGGCCGTGCACTGCTCAATCTGGGGCACACCTTCGGCCATGCGATTGAAGCGGGACTCGGTTTCGGCGCATGGCTTCATGGAGAGGCAGTGGCGGCCGGAATGCTGATGGCGGCCGAACTTTCCCGTCGGCTGAGCTGGATTACCGAGGCTGACGTTGCGCGGGTAAGAAGCCTGCTACAGCGCGCAGGACTACCCACCGTCGGACCAGCTCTGGGCATAGAACGTTATCTGGATTTGATGGGCCACGACAAGAAGGTTCTTGCTGGCCAACTGCGGCTCGTGCTGCTGCGCCAAATCGGCGATGCGGTCGTCTGCGACAGCGCAAGTCGCGACGACATCCTGGCTGCCATCGCCACCTGCTGCCATGCGTGAGCGGGCACCCTACGCCGTCTCGGAAACGAACAGCAAAGGACGGCGCCAAACGGAGCCGCCGCCGCAGGCGCGCAGCGAATTCCAGCGCGACCGCGATCGGATCGTTCATTCCACAGCATTCCGCCGCCTCGAATACAAGACCCAGGTTTTCGTCAACCATGAAGGCGATCTATTCCGCACCCGCCTCACGCATTCGATCGAAGTTGCACAGTTGGCGCGCACCATCGCCCGCGCCCTGGACCTCAACGATGATCTGACCGAAGCGATCGCCCTGGCGCACGATCTCGGCCATACGCCGTTTGGGCACGCTGGGCAGGATGCGCTCAACGCGTGCATGTGTGCCTTCGGCGGCTTCGAGCACAATCTACAGTCACTGCGCACCGTGGATCGGCTCGAAGAGCGATACGCGGCCTTCGACGGCCTTAACCTGATGTTCGAGACCCGCGAAGGCATCCTCAAACATTGCTCGCCGGACAACGCCCGCCACCTCGATATCCTCGGCCGACGCTTTCTCGACAACCAGCGCCCGTCGCTGGAGGCGCAGATCTGCAACCTTGCCGACGAAGTGGCTTACAACAATCACGACATCGACGATGGCTTGCGTTCCGGGTTGATCCAGATCGAACAACTCGATGAAGTCGACCTGTTCGCACGGCACGCTGCCCAGGCGCGCGCGGAGTATCCCCTGCTCGGCGGTCGCCGCTTGATCCATGAAACCATCCGCCGCATGATCGGTGCCCAGGTCTCCGACCTGCTGACCGCCAGTCGCCGGCGCATCGCCGACGCGGCCCCAAAGACGCTCCGCGACATCCATCATGCGCAAACATTGATAGGCTTTTCTCCCGCCATGGCTGCCGAAAACCGCCAGTTGAAAAACTTTCTGCACGAAAACCTGTACCGCCATTACGAAGTGGTGCGAATGACCAACAAGGCCCGCCGGGTGATCGACGAACTTTTCCAGACCTTCATGAACGACATTCGCCTGCTTCCGCCGCAATACCAGCAGATGGCGCAGGGAGAATCGGACGACCCGCTGATCCCCGATGCCCGGGCCAGGTCGGTTGCCGACTACATTGCCGGGATGACTGATCGCTACGCAATGAAAGAGCACCGCCGCCTGTTCGCCATCGGGGAAATATGACATTCCGCGGCTCCCCCATTGTTGCGTCGCAACGTATTGAGTTTGCAGGCGTTCGCGGGTATATTTCAACGTTCGCTCAGAATTGATTAACAAAGCCGGGGAGACGCTTTTGTGCGCCCCGGCTTTTTTGCCGGTTGCGCCCGCAACCGCCCCCCTTTCAAGGACAGACGAGATGCACCTGCCCAGTAGACAGGGTCTTTACGACCCCGCCAACGAGCGCGACGCTTGCGGCGTCGGCTTTGTCGCACACATCAAGAACCACAAAAGCCATGCCATCATTGAGCAAGGCCTGACCATTCTTGAGAATCTCGAGCATCGCGGCGCCACAGGCTACGACCCCAAACTGGGCGATGGCGCGGGCATCCTGCTGCAATTGCCCGACGCCTTCCTTAAAGAAGAAGCCGCCAAGCTCGGCATTAGGTTGCCGGTCGCCGGAAACTACGCCTGCGGCATGGTTTTCCTGCCCCAGTCGGCCAACGGCCGTACCGCCTGCGAATCGGCCATCGCCCGCATCGTCGGCGAAGAGGGGCAGGCATTTCTCGGCTGGCGCGACGTACCCCGTGACAACAGCGGGTTGGCTGAAGCCGCGCGTAACATCGAACCCGTGGTGCGCCAGGTGTTCATCGGTCGCGGTGAATCCTGCTCCGACCAGAACGCTTTTGAGCGCAAGCTGTTTGTGATCCGCAAGCGCGTTGAGCACGAAGTGCGCAGGCTGAACATCGCCGACAAGAAAACGTTCTACATTCCGTCCCTGTCGTCGCGCACGATCGTCTACAAAGGCATGCTGCTGTCGTGGCAGGTGGGGGAGTATTTTCTCGACCTCAAGGACACGCGCATGGTTTCGGCGCTGGCCCTGGTGCACCAACGCTTCTCCACCAACACCTTCCCCACCTGGGATCTGGCCCATCCCTTCCGCATGATCGCCCATAACGGCGAGATCAACACCGTTCGCGGCAACGTGAACTGGATGGCCGCGCGGCAAAAGGCCATGGCCTCCAACCTGCTCGGCGACGATCTGAACAAACTCTGGCCGTTGATCAGCGAAGGCCAATCCGACTCGGCCTGTTTCGACAATGCGCTGGAGCTTCTGGTCGCAGGCGGCTACTCTCTGGCCCACGCCATGATGATGCTGATCCCGGAAGCCTGGGCCGGCAATCCGTTGATGGATGAAGAGCGCCGCGCGTTCTACGAATTCCACGCTCCGGTGATGGAGCCGTGGGACGGCCCCGCCGCGGTGGCCTTCACCGACGGTCGCCAGATCGGCGCCACCCTCGACCGCAACGGACTGCGCCCCGCGCGCTATCTGATCACCGAGGACGACATCGTCATGATGGCCTCGGAAATGGGTGTACTCACTTTCCCCGAAGCGAAGATCGTCAAAAAGTGGCGGCTACAGCCGGGCAAGATGTTCATGATCGATCTGGAGCAGGGTCGCATCATCGACGACGCCGAGTTGAAGACCAAGATCGCCACCGCGGAACCCTATCGCGAGTGGACCGCCGAATCTCGCATTTTCCTCTCCGACCTGCCCACCGCGAAATCGGTGGCCGCGGGCAGGCGCGAATCGCTGCTCGACACCCAGCAGGCGTTCGGCTACACGCAGGAAGACCTCAAGTTCATTCTCGAACCGATGGCGGCAGCCGGTGAAGAAGCCACCGGTTCGATGGGTAACGATTCCGCCCTGCCGGTGCTGTCGTCGAAGAACAAACCGCTCTACGTCTATTTCAAGCAGTTGTTCGCCCAGGTGACCAATCCGCCGATCGACCCGATCCGCGAAGAAATCGTCATGTCGCTGACCAGTTTCCTCGGACCGCGCCCCAATCTGCTCGGCGTAGCCAACGTAGACGAACCGCTGACGCCGCGCCTGGAAGTGCACCAGCCGGTGCTGCTGGAGGACGACATCGCCCGCCTGCGCAACATCGACAGGCTCACCGGCGGCAAGTTCAAGTCGCTGGTGCTGGACATCACCTATCCGGTCGCCAACGGGGCCGAAGGTTGCGAAGCGGCGCTTGCGCGGCTCAGCACGGCGGCCGAGCAATCGGTGGCCGACGGCTACAACTTGCTGATCCTTTCGGACCGCAACGTCAGCCGTGAGCAAATCGCCATTCCGGCGCTGCTCGCCACTTCGGGCGTGCATCACCACCTGACCCGCAAGGGGCTGCGCACCAGCACCGGCCTGGTGATCGACTCCGGCTCCGTGCGCGAAGTACATCACTTCGCCTTGCTCGCCGGTTACGGTGCCGAGGCCGTGTGTCCCTGGCTGACGCTGGAAACGATCAAGGACTTTGCCGGCAAAGATTACAAGGACGCACAGAAGCGCTTCATCAAGGCCGTCGGCAAGGGTCTCAACAAAGTCATGTCCAAGATGGGCATTTCCACCTATCAGTCCTACTGCGGCGCACAGATTTTCGAAGCCATCGGTCTCAACAGCGCCTTCGTCGCGCGGTATTTCACCGGAACCGCCACCCAGGTCGAAGGCATCGGCCTCAGGGAAGTGGCGGAAGAAGCCGTGCGTACCCATCTGGCGGCCTTCTCCACCGACCCGGTGCTTGCCGACGCCCTCGATGCCGGCGGCGAATACGCCTACCGCATCCGCGGCGAAGAGCACATGTGGACCCCCGACTCCATCGCCAAGCTTCAACACGCCACGCGCTCCGGCAAGTACGAGACCTACAAGGAATACGCCAAGCTGATCAACGACCAGGTCCGCCGTCACATGACGTTGCGCGGACTGTTCGAACTGAAGCCGAGCGGCCCCGCAGTTCCGCTCGATGAAGTGGAATCAGCCAAAGAAATCGTCAAGCGTTTCGCCACGGGCGCCATGTCCCTCGGTTCGATCTCAACCGAAGCGCACACGACGCTGGCAATCGCCATGAACCGCATCGGCGGCAAGTCGAATACCGGAGAAGGCGGCGAAGATCCGATGCGTTTCAAGCCGGTAGGCCCGGGCCAGACCCTCGCCGGAATCATCGGCAAGAGCCGTATCGAGCGCGACATTCCGCTCAATGAAGGCGACTCGCTGCGCTCGGCGATCAAACAAGTCGCTTCCGGCCGCTTCGGCGTCACCGCCGAATATCTGGCCAACGCCGACCAGATCCAGATCAAGATGGCGCAGGGCGCCAAGCCCGGCGAAGGCGGCCAACTGCCCGGTCACAAGGTCTCAGAGTACATCGGGTTCCTCCGCCACTCGGTGCCCGGCGTCGGCCTGATTTCGCCGCCGCCGCACCATGACATCTATTCGATCGAGGATCTGGCGCAACTGATCCACGACTTGAAGAACGCCAACCCGCAGTCCAGCGTCTCGGTCAAGCTCGTTTCCGAAGTCGGTGTCGGTACCGTCGCCGCCGGCGTTTCTAAGGCCAAAGCCGACCACGTGGTGATCGCCGGGCACGACGGCGGCACCGGCGCCTCGCCGATCTCGTCGGTCAAGCACGCTGGCACGCCGTGGGAACTCGGCCTCGCCGAAACCCAACAGACCCTAGTGTTGAACCGCTTGCGCGGCCGCATCCGTGTACAGGCCGACGGCCAGATGAAAACCGGCCGTGACGTAGTGATCGGTGCTCTGCTTGGTGCCGACGAGTTCGGTTTCGCCACCGCCCCGTTGGTGGTGGAAGGCTGCATCATGATGCGCAAGTGCCACCTCAACACCTGCCCGGTCGGCGTCGCCACCCAGGATCCCGTGTTGCGTCAGCGCTTTAGCGGTGAACCGGAGCACGTGGTGAACTATTTCTTCTTCGTCGCCGAAGAAGTGCGCGAGTACATGGCGCAGTTGGGCATACGCAAGTTCGATGACCTGATCGGCCGCGCCGATCTGCTCGATACGCGCAAAGGTATCGAGCACTGGAAGGCCAAGGGGCTAGACTTCAGCCGCATTTTCTACATGCCGCCAGTCCCCGAGGGCGTGGCGCATCATCACACTGAAGTACAGGACCACAACCTCAAGGTCGCGCTCGATCACAAGCTGATCGCCAAAGCCAAGGCGGCCATTGAAAAACGGGAACGCGTGGTCATCGAGAGCCCGATCAGCAACGTCAACCGCACCGTCGGCACCATGCTGTCCCACGAAGTGGCCAAGCGTTACGGTTCGGCCGGGCTGCCCGACGATACTCTCCACGTCAAGCTGACCGGCACGGCAGGGCAGAGTTTCGGCGCATTCCTCGCCAAGGGCATCACCCTCGAACTCACCGGCGAAGGCAACGACTACGTCGGCAAGGGCCTCTCCGGCGGTCGCATCGTCGTCAAACCGCCACAGGACTTCCGCGGTGCACCGGCCGAAAACATCATCGTCGGCAATACGGTACTTTATGGCGCAACCGAGGGTGAAGCCTTCCTTCGCGGGGTCGCCGGCGAGCGCTTCTGCGTCCGCAACTCCGGCGCCACGGCGGTAGTGGAAGGTACCGGCGACCACGGCTGCGAATACATGACCGGCGGCACCGTCGTCGTACTCGGCCAGACCGGGCGCAACTTTGCGGCGGGCATGAGCGGCGGCGTCGCCTACGTGCTCGACGAAGACGGTAACTTCGAAAAACGTTGCAACCTGTCCATGGTTGCGCTGGAACCGGTACCCGAGGAAATAGCCCACTCCGAAACCGGCGAACTGGAAAGCCATGGCCGTGTCGACGTCCGCCACCTCGGCCGCGCCGACGAGGAACTGCTCAAGACGCTGATCGCACGCCATGCCGAGCACACCGACAGCGAACGCGCCAAGAACATCCTCGCCCACTGGACCAAGTATCGCAGCCGGTTCGTCAAAGTAATGCCCCACGAATATCGCCGCGCCCTCAAGGAGATGGCGCAGGCCCAAGCAGCCGAGCCGCAGAAGGAGGCGGCGTAATGGCGACCATCCCCGCAGCTCCCTTCCCGAGGAAGGGGGTGACGCAAGCGCGGCCGCTTTCGCGGCTTTCATCCAACGACTCGCTGCCTCGTTGGGGCGGCCCTGCGGAGGCAGCAAATGGGTAAACCCACAGGATTCCTCGAATTTCAGCGCCAATCCGAGACCTATGAACCAGTCGACAAGCGGCTCAAAGATTACCGCGAGTTCGTCCATCACCTCAACGATGCGGAAGCCAAGATTCAGGGCGCACGCTGCATGGATTGCGGCATCCCGTTCTGCAACAACGGCTGTCCGGTCAACAACATCATTCCCGACTGGAACGACCTGGTCTATCGGGGCAAGTGGCGCGCAGCCATCGAGGTACTGCATTCGACCAACAACTTCCCGGAGTTCACCAGCCGTATCTGTCCGGCGCCCTGCGAGGCGGCCTGCACGCTGAACATCCCGCAAACGCCGGTCGGCATCAAGTCCATTGAGCGCGCCATCATCGACAAGGCCGGCGAAAACGGATGGGTTTTGCCGCAACCGCCCACACGCAAGACCGGCAAGAAAGTCGCCGTGGTCGGCTCCGGCCCGGCCGGCCTCGCCGCCGCCCAGCAACTCGCGCGTACCGGCCACGACGTAACCGTGTTCGAGAAAAACGAGCGCATCGGCGGTCTGCTGCGTTATGGCATTCCCGACTTCAAGCTGGACAAGCGCCTGATCGACTGGCGCATGGCGCAGATGAAGGCCGAAGGCGTGCACTTCGTCACCAACACCCTGGTTACCAAAACAGCGCTGCCCAAGGGCATTGCCAACGACGCAAAGAAAGTCGTCACCCCAGCCGAGCTGAACAAGCAGTTCGATGCCGTGATACTCAGTGGCGGAGCGGAACATCCACGCGACCTGCCAGTTCCGGGACGTGAGCTTGACGGCGTGCACTTCGCGTTGGAGTTCCTCATTCCGCAGAACAAGGAAGTGCATGGCGGGAAGAAGAACCCGATCTCGGCCAAAGGCAAGCACGTGCTGGTCATCGGTGGTGGCGACACCGGCTCCGACTGCGTGGGCACCTCCAACCGCCACGGAGCGGCCAGCGTCACCCAAATCGAACTGATGCCGCGCCCGCCCGAGCAGGAAAACGGCGCGTTGACCTGGCCCTATTGGCCGCTCAAACTGCGCACCTCCTCCTCGCACGAGGAAGGTGCGGCGCGCGATTGGTCGATCGGCACCAAAGCCTTCATCGGCGAGAACGGCACGCTGAAGGCGGTCAAGGCCGTGCGTCTGGAATGGAAGGACGGCAAGATGACGGAGGTACCCGGTTCCGAATTCGAAATTCGGGCCGATCTGGTATTCCTTGCGATGGGCTTCGTCAGCCCGGTCGGCGGCATTCTGGACGCCTTCGGCGTCGACAAGGATGGCCGCGGCAACGTCAAGGCCGACACCGAAAGCGCGCAAGCCTACGCCACCAACGTGCCCAAGGTATTCGCCGCCGGCGACATGCGCCGTGGCCAGTCGCTGGTGGTCTGGGCCATTCGCGAAGGCCGTCAGGCAGCCCGTGCGGTCGATGAATTTCTCATGGGAAGCAGCACGCTGCCGCGCTAACCGCCAGCAGCAGACAGCACGCAAAAGGCGTGGCGGGAACTACAATCCCGCCACGCCTTTTTCTTTCATCGATCATGACCGCCACCCCGATCAACGTCGTCATCCTCGCCGCTGGCAAAGGCAAGCGGATGCGTTCCGAACTACCCAAGGTACTGCACCCCATCGCCGGTAAGGCGATGCTTTGCCACGTCATCGACACGGCGCGCGCGCTCGGCGCCGTACGCATCTGCGTGGTTTATGGCCACGGCGGCGAAATCGTGCCCCACACGCTGGCGGCGGACGATCTGCTCTGGGCGAAGCAGGAGCCTCAGCTAGGAACCGGCCATGCTGTGCTCCAGGCCCTGCCGCATCTCGATCCGGCGCTGCCTACGCTGGTGCTGTACGGCGACGTCCCGCTGATCCAGGTCGACACATTGCGCAAACTGGTGGCTCTCGCCGGCGACGATACCCTGGCCTTGCTCACCGTGGTGATGGACGACCCGCACGGCTATGGTCGCATCGTCCGCCTCCACGGCCAGATCGTTCGCATCGTCGAGGAAAAGGATGCAGATGACGCCGAGCGCGGCATCCGCGAGGTGAATACCGGCATCATCGTCGCACCGACCGGCGCGCTGCGCCGCTGGTTGCCGCAGCTGGGCAACCGCAACGCCCAGGGTGAGTATTACCTCACTGACACGACGGCGATAGCCGTCGCCGAAGGCATCGCCGTCAAAGCCGCACATCCGGCCAACGGCTGGGAAGTCGAAGGCATCAACAGCAAGATCCAGCTCGCTGCGTTGGAACGCATCCAACAGGGCAATGTTGCCCGGCGACTGCTCGACGACGGCGTCATGCTGGCCGACCCGGCGCGGATCGATGTCCGTGGCGAACTAACGTGCGGTCGGGACGTCAGCATCGACGTGAACAACGTATTCGAAGGCCGGGTGGATCTCGGCGACGGCGTCGCCATCGGCCCCAACTGCGTGTTGCGAAACGTCACCGTCGCGGCCGGCGCACGCATACAGGCCTTCTGCCATATCGAGGATGCCACCGTGGGCGCAAATAGCGTCGTCGGCCCCTATGCCCGCTTGCGCCCCGGCACCGAACTGGGCGAGGACGTCCATATCGGCAATTTCGTCGAAATCAAGAACAGCCGCATCGCCGCCCACTCCAAGGCCAATCACCTCGCCTACATCGGCGACGCCACCATAGGCAGCCGGGTCAACGTCGGCGCCGGCACCATCACCTGCAATTACGATGGCGCCAACAAGCACCGCACGGTGATCGAGGACGACGTCTTCATCGGTTCCGATACCCAGCTTGTGGCGCCAGTCACCGTCGGCCGCGGCGCAACGCTCGGTGCCGGCACCACCCTGACGCGGGATGCGCCGGCCGACCAGCTCACCGTATCGCGCGCTCGGCAAGTTTCAGTCGCGGGTTGGAAGCGGCCGGTAAAAACGAAAAAATAACCCGCGCTTCAACCTTACGGTATCAATTCTTTTTGTCTCCGGACGGTGGAACGGCCGCCTCTGGCGGCGTCATGAAGCCCCACGGCCAAAGCCCTTGGTTTCCGCCTGTCGTGCCTTCTGCCGTGGCTGACTCGCCCATCGCCTTCATCGCCGCCAATGTAGCGCGCTGCATTTCGAGGGCCTGAATGCTCATTTGCAGTACGTTGAGATTCATCTTCAGCCACCCTTCGACGGCCTTCATGTCGGTAATCCGTTTGTCCAACTCGTCAATATCGAGAACCGGTGCCACCAGCCCAGGCGGAATGCCGAAGCTGCCCCATAGATTTTTGAGAAAATCGGCGGCGTCCTTCGGCGTTTCGTTTTTATCGCTCATCGCATTCTCCTTGCTTGCCAAGGAAGGACCCTTCCCTGCTTGCGCTCATTGTGACATCAGTTTGAGGTTAGACTAGAGCCTATCGTTTGTCATGGACACAGGTAGCGATTGTGCTGAAACTGCTTGTTATCGAAGATCACGCGCTGGTTCGCGAAGGACTGCTGCAAACGGTGTGTGAACTGGAACCCGATACCCAGGCCATCGGCGCCAGTGAGGCCGGCACAGCCTTAAGCCTGCTGGAAGCGAACAACGACGTCGACCTGATCCTGCTCGACCTAATGCTGCCACACCTCAACGGCATGGCTTTGCTTACCGTATTGCGCAAGCGCTTTCCAGACGTGCCGGTCGTCATCCTGTCGGCCATGGAGGACAACGAAACCGTGCGCAGGGCCATCGGCCGGGGCGCCTCGGGCTTCGTCCCCAAATCGAGCACCAGCGCGGCGCTGCTTTCCGCCCTGCGCCAAGTGCTGGCCGGTGAAATCTATCTGCCGCCGCAATATCAGGAAGGCGTCCCCGGCCGCCGCCGCCGTGGGCTGGCTGAACGCTTCGGGCTCACCAAAAGCCAGATGTCGGTACTCGAGTTGATGGTCGAGGGCAAAACGAACCGGCAGATTGCCGAACTGTTGGGATTGACCGAGGGCACGGTAAAAATCCACGTCTCGGCGATTTTCAAAGTTCTTAACGTCACCAATCGCCCGCAAGCCCTGCTTGCTGTCGGCAAGCTGCAACTTCGCGGCTAATCTGCGGCACCGTCCAGCAAATGCTGTAACAACGCCCTCAGCCGCGCCGGCCGTACCGGCTTGGCTAGGCGACTCAAGCGCTGCTGCCGCGGCGGTGCGCAACGGGTCGGCAGTTCGCCGAGGGCGACAACCGGCACCGCATCGGACAACGCATCCAGACCTCCGCTTCCCTGGCACTCCAGACAAAACGCCTCATCGCAAATAACCAGCGCCGGCTGAGCAGACTCCAGCGCTTCCGCAATGTCCTCTGCGCTCCCCGCCTCGGCCACACGGCAACCCCAGCCACGAAGTAATGCAGCCAGACTGGAGCGTTCCGGACCGGCCGCGGAGATGAGCAACAGCGGCACGTCGAAACGTCCCCCAGGCGACGGCTCGGCAAGCTGTTCGTCGCTCGCCCCCGGCTCAGCCCGCGGCAGGGTGACGGAAAACACCGATCCTTGCCCGGGGCGGGAGCGTACTGCTATGGGGTGGCCGAGAAGACTTGCCAGCCGGTCGACGATCGACAGCCCGAGCCCGAGCCCCTTGGCGGTATCGCGCTCGGCATTGGCCACCTGATAGAACTCCTCGAAGATATGCGGCAGGTGCTGCTCGGAAATGCCGATACCGCTGTCCCAAACTTCGATTCGCACGCTCTCCTGCGCGCGCCTTACGCCGACCAGGACTCCTCCACTATGCGTGTAGCGTACCGCGTTGGCGACCAGATTGCCGACAATACGTGTCAGATACTGCGGGTCGGAACAGGCCCAAAGCTGCGTCGGTCGCAACGACAATTTCACCCGCTTGGCCTCCGCACTGCACCGCTGCCCCTGGATTGCCGTTTCGAGCAACGGGCCGAGAGCGAGCGGCTGCAACTGCGGCTCCAGTGCCGCAATATCGAGGCGGGAGACATCGAGCATCGCATCGAGAAGTTCGCTCAGTGCGCCGACCGCGGTGTTGATCTGCCCGGCCACCCGGCGTTGATCCAAAGTGGTTACGCGCATTTCCATTTCCGCGCCGAACAAGCTCAAGGCATGCAGCGGCTGCCGCAGATCGTGGCTGGCGGCAGCGAGAAAACGCGATTTTGCCCGATTCGCCCGCTCCGCCTCGTCACGCTGACGCTGCAATTCGATGTTGGCTTCGGCAAGCCTCTGCGCATCGAACCGGCGTTGAGTGACATCCAGGATCACGGCGACCAGACGCGGAAACTCCGATTCGCCGCGCATCGGCATCAACACCACGTCGAGCAACCGGCGTTCGCCATCCTTGCGTGCGATGGTCACTTCGGCACGCTCGCCCGCCCAGCCGGCCCGGTGTGAATTTTCCAGCAAAGCGTAAAGCCGCGAGATATCCTGCTCGACGGTATGCTGGGAGAATTCGTCCATCGCCAGCATTTCATTGCGGCTGTAGCCATGAATCGCCACCACCGCATCATTGACATACACCAAGCGCGTACCCTCGATGATGGCCACACCGATTCCCGCATCGGACTGGGCCTGTAGCAAGGCATCGGCGAAGTCGTATTGCTTGCGCAGTGCCGCCTCGCTGCTAGCAAGCGCCGCCGCGGAACGGTTATGGGCGAGCTCCAGAACTTCGGCCATCGCATTCACGCCCTCTTCGAGGGCACGCAGGGTTTGCGCCGGATGGATGGCGACGCGGGTCGCCAATTGCCCTTCGCGGATTCGATTAACTGCCTCGCGCAGCGCGACGATCGGTTCCGTCAGGCTGCGCCCTAGGCGCCGCGCGATCAGTGCCGCGCCCAACATCAGCGCCGCCATCGAGAGCAGCGTAAAAACGAACATTTCCCGCTTGCGCTGCACCAGACGATCGCGGGTCATTTCCACGGTCAGACTGCCGAGTTGCAGCACCGCACCCGACCCGGCCCGGGGGTCGGCGTAGGCGTCGTCGAAATCGCGCGCCGCGCGCCCCACTTTGGCGTGGAAATACAGCGTCGAACCATCCTCGCTGTGGCCGACCCAGCCATTTGGCGTACTCACCGGATCGACGGTGTTGCGCACCTTGCCGGCCGAGGCGAGAAAAACACCGCGGCCATCGAAGAAAATCACCGCGGCGACATCGGATTCGCGCGTGCAGGCTTGCGCCAATCGGTTGAGTTCGGCAAGGTTGCCCGAAAACATCCCGTATTCTGCCGCCGGAGCCAACTGGCGGGCCAGCGCAGCGCCGCGCTGAACTAACGCCTCTTCGACGTCGCCATAGCGCAGCAGAGTGAAATACAGGGTCAGCGCCAGAGCGACGACCGCCATCGGCACCAGGGCGATCAGGAGTACGCGCTGATGTATGCCGAGGTTTCTCAAACGGTGTTTCCTCCCGGGGCAGAATTGTCGGGTGCGGCGACAAAGGCCGCAAGCGGTTCGTCAGGAACGGTAGCGCGTGGGGTCGGCGATGCCGGCTGCGACAAAGCCGGCGCGGCGCAGTCGGCAGGAGTCGCAGAGGCCGCAGGCCAAACCGCCGCCATCGGCCTGATAACACGACACGGTAAGCGCATAGTCGACGCCGAGTGCGGTGCCGCGGCGAATGATGTCGGCCTTGCTCAGCTCGATCAGCGGCGCGTGCAACTGTAGCCGCTGGCCTTCGACGGCCGACTTGGTGGCCAGGTTGGCCATGGCCTCGAAAGCGCGGATGAATTCCGGACGGCAATCCGGGTAACCGGAATAATCGATTGCGTTGACGCCGACGAAAATGTCGTTGGCGCCGATCACCTCAGCCCAACCCAACGCCAGCGAAAGCATGATGGTGTTCCGCGCCGGCACGTAGGTGACGGGGATCCCCGGCTCGACACCCGCGGTGGGAACAGCAATCGAACGGTCGGTCAATGCGGAACCGCCGAACTGGTTGATATCCAGATGAACCACCCGGTGCTCGACCGCCCCGAGCGCATCGGCGACGCGGCTGGCAGCGTTGAGTTCGGCAACATGACGCTGGCCGTAGTCCACCGACAGACAATGGCAGGCATGGCCTTCCGCGCGGGCAATCGCCAGTACGGTGGCGGAATCGAGCCCGCCGGAAAGCAGGATGACCGCAGATTTCACGTTCGTAACCGAATTCATCGGCCTTGGCTGTTGCCCCACAGCACCTTGTGCAGCTGGAGCTGGAAACGCACCGGCAGGCGGTCGCGCAACACCCATTCGGCAAGTTGCGCCGGATCAAGCCGCCCCTGCACCGGGGAAAAAAGCACCGGACAGATGCGTTCCAGACGACGCTCGCGCAATTGTGCGACGGCCCAGTCGTAATCGGCCGACGACGACAGCACGAGCTTGAGTTCGTCGCGCGCGTTGAGCCGCTCCAGATTCGCCCAGAAATTGCGCTCCGCCTCACCCGAGTCCGGCGCCTTGATATCCATGATCCGGGAAACGCGCGGATCGACCTCGCCGATGTCGAGTGCGCCGCTGGTTTCCAGCGACACCGAATAACCGGCATCGCACAACGCCGTCAGCAGATCGAGGCAGCCTGGCTGCGCCAGCGGCTCACCGCCGGTGACACAAACGGTGGCGCAGTCCAAGCCGCGCACCCGTTCAAGGATCTCCGCAACCTGTGTGATTTCTCCGCCGCTAAAAGCATAGGCCGTGTCGCACCAATCGCAGCGCAACGGGCAACCGGTCAGACGGACGAAAACGGTAGGCAGGCCGACCCGGCTCGACTCACCCTGAATCGAATGGAAGATTTCAGTAATCCGCAGTTTTGCGCTCAGGTTGGCGGCCATGATTGGGGTTCTCGGCAGCCCGGTCACAGCCGGACGGCCGAATCACTTCTTGCGCGACGGGCGCAGCGCTTTTGCGGCGTCCGAATCGGGATATCGCTCGCGCAAGGCTTCCTGCGCCTGCTTGGCGCCGGTCTTGTCGCCGGCAGCCTCCAGCGCAGTGGCCTGGGCCGCCAGCGCATCGGCTGCGCGCACGTCGTTGGGCCAGGTTGCGGCGAGCCGGCCATACATCTCGGCGGCCTTCGCCGGCTCCTTGGTCTGGGTAAAACAATACCCAGACCAGAAATGCGCGCTGGCGAGCATGCCGCTCGACGGGTAGGCCTTGATGAAGGCGGCAAAACCGGCCTGCGCTTCCTTGAAACGAGACGCCTTGAGGGCAGCCAGCGCCGCCTCGTAATCGCGCGTCTCCTGCGCCGGATCGACCGCCGGTTTGGCGTCTGCCTGCGCCGTCGCCACCTGGACCTGTTCGATCTTGCGCAGACGATTGTCGAGGTCAACGTAGAAATCGCGCTGCCGCTTTTCCGCTGCTTCGAGCCGGTAGCTCAATTCCTCAAGCTGGCCGCGCACCTTGGCAAGCTCGGTCTTGATCGTCTCGGCCTGGTTGGCGAACTCAACCTGATTGCGGGTTGCCAGTTCGGTCTGCTGGGTCAGCGCATCGATCGACCCTTGCAGCCGCTCGATGCGCTGCCGCGCCACCTCGTCGTCGAACAGCCCGGCACGCGCCGGAAGGGCACATGCCAGTAGCAACAGCGCGATCAGCCGGCGCAACATCGATCAGAACTCGCCGCTGTAGAGTATGTCGTCGCGACGATTCTTCGCCCAGCACTCCTCGGTCTGCTCGGTGCAGCGCGGCTTTTCCTCGCCCAGGCTGACCGACTCGATCTGATCCTCGCGTGCGCCAAGCAGCGTCAGCGCCTTCTTCACCGCCTCGGCACGCTTCTGCCCCAGGGCCAGGTTGTATTCACGGCTGCCGCGTTCGTCGGCATTGCCCTGGATCAGCATCTTGAACTTCGGGTTGGCGATCAGGAACTTGGCATGGGCGGCAATCAGCGGCTTGAACTCATCCTTGATGACGTACTCGTCGAAATCGAAAAAGACTTCGCGCTTGGAGAGAATGCTCTTCGGATCCTTGAGCGCAGCGACGCTGTAAGGGTCGAGGGTTTCCTGGCTCACCGGCGCGGTGCTCGATACCGTGCTGGGTTGGCGATCCTCGACGCCCGACGGGCGCTGTTCGGGCGCCGGCGGTTGCGAACTGCATGCGGCAAGGAGGGAAAGGGCGAGAGCGGCAAGTAGGGCGCGGTACATGATTGATCTCCGTGATCGTGGCTAAAAGGTTATTTGACGAAAGGACCCCAAGCGGGTTCCCTGACATCGGCGGCCTGGATGGACAACCGCTGTTTGACGCTGCCGTCGCTGGAAACCGCAGCGAGAACGCCGCGGCCGCCGGATTCGGAGGCGTACAGAATCATACGGCCATTGGGCGCGAAGCTGGGCGACTCGTCCTTGACGGAATCGGTCAGGATCTGCGTCTGGCGGCTGGACAGATCCATCAATGTCAGTTGGAAACGGCCGCCCTCGCGGGAAATAAAAGCCAGGCTCTTGCCGTCCGGCGACGGCCTCGGCGTCACGTTATAACTGCCGTTGAAGGTGATTCGCTCGGCAGCGCCGCCGCTAGCGGGAATGCGGTAGATCTGCGGACTGCCGCCGCGGTCGGACGTGAAATAGATCCATGCGCCGTCGGGCGAATAGCGCGGTTCGGTGTCGATGCCTGGCGATGAGGCCAGCCGCGTCGCGCCGCTGCCGTCCACCCTGACGGTATAGATCTGGGAACTGCCGTCCTTGGTCAGCACTACGGCCAGCGCCTTGCCGTCCGGCGACCAGGCCGGGGCGGAGTTGGAACCCTTGAAATTGGCGGCGACATGGCGTCGCCCACTGGCCAGATCGTGTACCCAGACGACCGGCTTCTTCGCTTCGAAGGACACGTAGGCCAGTTTGTTGCCATCGGGCGACCAGGTCGGCGAGATGATCGGCTCGCGCGAAGCCAGCGCCGCCTGCGGATTGGCGCCATCGGCATCGGCGATCTGTAGTTCGTAGCGTCCGGTGCTCTTCACTACGTAGGCAATGCGGGTGGAAAACACCCCGGGCTCGCCGGTGAGTTTCTCGTAGATCGTGTCGGCCATGCGATGGGCCGTTGCGCGCAACTGGTAGGGTGTGGACGCATGGGCCAAACCCTGGGCCACCAGCAACGCCTGCTTCGGCACGTCGTGCAGACGGAAACGCGTGTCGTAGCGGCCTTCGGCCAGCGGCAGCACGCTGCCGACGACGACCCCATCGACGGTCCGGCTACGCCAATCGCCGTAGTTCAACGCGACCGTCTCGCCGAGCGGAGCGGCGCCCGGTTCGATCAGGCGGAATACGCCGCTGCGCTCAAGGTCGGCGCGCACCACGGAGACGAGGGCCTGCGAGACGATGCGCTCGCCTTCGAAATTGGCGATGGCAATCGGAATCCGGTTGGCGCCGGCACCGGTGATTTCGACCGACAACTGGGCCGACGCGGATGCGCTGACTGCGGCCAGCGCAAGGGTTGCAAGGAAGCGGATACGGGTCATGGCGCGTAATTATACGGCTCAGTCCTCGAGCGGTCTGAAGGTCAGGTTGAGAACACGCTGAAACACTCGTGGGTCATCGGGCTTGGGCAACGGACTGGATTGCAGGATCGCGCGCTCGATGCTCGCATCGAGCGCGGCATTGCCGGTGGATTTCTTCCTCTTCGGCTCGCCCAGCACGCTGCCATCGGGCAGCAGCGTCACTTCGTAAACCGCCTCGGGATTGCCGCTGACGCCGGGCACGCGCACGATCCGCGGCTTGATCGCCGCGTTGATGCGGTCCGCCCATTTCGCGCTCGCCCGCCCCATGGCGGCGGCGGCCTGGCCGGCGCGGAGTTGTGCCTGCTCTCGCTCGATGGCCTGGGTCATCTTGTGCTGGTCGAGGCTGGCCTGCTCTCGCGCCAGTTCCTTGTTGAGCATGCTTTGCAGCGGATCGGCCGGCTTGGGTGGCGGTTCCTTGGCTTCCGGCCGGGGCTTTGCCTTCGGTTTTTCCTTAATGACGATGTCCGGCTTGAGCGGTGGCTTGGGCTCGATTTTAGGCTCCGGACGCGGCTCGACTTTCGGCTCTGGACGCGGCTCGGGCGCAGCCCGCGGCGGCGTAGCGGACTCGGGAAGGGCGCGCACCAGACTGACCTCGACGGCCGCCGGCGCAGAGCTCTGCCAGCGAATACCGTAGATCAGGAAAACCGCCAACGCCAAGTGCATTGCCAGGGCCAACACGATGGAGATCGTCCGTCCCGGCGCCTCGCGCGGCGCATAAGGCTCCAGGGCCACGTCCATGGTCACTTCGCCGGCTGCACCAGCAGGCCGATCTTGGCCACGTTCTGGCGTTGCAACTGGTCCATCACATCCAACACCAGTTCATAGCGCACGCTCTTGTCGGCAGCGATCAGCACCGCCTGCTGCGGATTCGCCTGCTGCGCAGCGTGCAGCCGCCCGGGAAGGTCGCTGCGGCTCACCTCCTCCTCCGCGCCGCCTTTGGCCCGGTCGCGCAGGGCCACGCTACGGTCGGCGCGGATGATCACCTCCAGCGGTCCCACCGCCGGCTGCGCGCTCTTGCCGACGCTGGGCAGGTCGACGCTGCCGGTCTGGATCATCGGTGCGGTAACCATGAAAATCACCAGCAAGACCAGCATCACGTCGATGTAAGGCACGACGTTGATCTGGTTCATCAGCCTGCGTTGTCTCATCTCAAGCCACTCCCCGTCCGCTTCAGGTAATGCGCCTTGAGCCGCTCGTAAATGCAGAGGGGCTCGTACGCCGCATCCTTATCGAAAAAATTCCTGCGCAGCATCTCGTTGTAAAAGTGGATGGCATAGGCGTCGGACGGCAGGGTATGCATGCCGGACAACAATTTGGTGAAATCCCAGCAGGCCACGGGGCAGATCACATTGGGTTTGAGCACCGAGTCCCCGAGGCGACGACGGGAAACCACATCGGCCACCAGCTTTGCTCCGGTAGCGCCCCATTCCGCGCTCCCCACGTCGGTCGCCAACGCGCGTTCGTAGCATTCACGCATCGCTTCGCTGCCGCGCGGGGCCTTGAGGAAACAACTAGCCACCTTCGCCGTCATGCGCTTCTTCTCGCCGTCTTCGATCCAGTATTCGCTGGCGAACCAGTAATCCTGTCCCGACAGGAAGCCGAGCGGCTTGAGCAGCACGATATCGCTGTCGCACCAGATGCCGCCACGTTCGTAGAGCAGTTTGTAGCGGAAGCGGTTGGAGAACGGCGCGACGCTGCCGAACCCGTCAGCTTGGCTCAGGCTGAACCGTTCGGACGGAGCGACGATCTCACCGGCATCCATCAACGTCGTGCCGCGCGGCACCTCGCCGTCGATTCCGTAGGTATAGAGATGGACTGCGTAGCCATGCGCCAGGAACGAAGCGATCGACAACCGTTCCAGCTGCGATAGCGGACCCTCGACCCACAACATCTGCACGGCAGGAAGCGCACTCGCCATGGCTTACTTCAGCTGCCGCTGGAGGATGTTGGCGAACTCCTCCATGAAGCTCTCGAAACGCACCGAAAGCCGGTCCACATCGTGGGCGAAACTATTGTAGGCGAGCACCGCGGGAATCGCCGCGAACAGGCCGATGGCCGTCGCCACCAAGGCCTCGGCAATACCCGGAGCGACTGCAGAGAGAGTGGCCGAAGCAACGTTGGCGAGGCCGCGGAACGCATGCATGATGCCCCACACGGTACCGAACAGCCCGACGTACGGCGACACCGAGCCGACCGAGGCGAGAAAGGACAGGTGCGCATCGAGATCGTCCAGTTCGCGCTGGTAGGTGGCCCGCATGGCGCGGCGAATGCCGTCCACCACCGCCGACGGATCGAGTGACTTCTGCCCGCGCAGCTTGGTGAACTCGCGATAGCCGGCTTCGAAGATGCGCTCCAGCGCACCGGCGCTGTGGCGGTCGTTAACCGCGCTCTGGAACAGGGCGTTGAGGTCGCCGCCGCTCCAGAAGTCGCGTTCGAATTCCTCCGTGCGCGCCCGCGCATCGCGGATCGCGAACCACTTGCGGAAGATCCAGTACCAAGACATCACGGAAACGCCAATGAGGAGGCCCATCACCAGCTTGACTGCAAAGCTGGCCTGGATAAACAGATCGATGATCGACAGGTCTTGGGAAAGATTCATTTTGTCTGCGCCGCGCCGCGCCAGGGCGGCAAGAAAGGAAATGAAAAATAGGTTCTCATATAAAAGCCTTGAGTTTCTCGTGAAGTTCGCGGGGCATCGGCGCCGCCTTGCCCCGAGCCAGTTCAAAACAAGCGACGCGCACACGGGCTTCCAGCAACAGGTCACCGCCGCGTAACACGCGCTGGCCGAATCCAACCTGGGCACGCCCGAGGCTTTCGATGCTACAGGTCACCACAAGTTCATCGTCGAGCCGCGCCGGCAGCAAATATTCCGCTGAAATGGAACGCACAGCAAACGCCAGGCCGGTAGTCTGTGCCAGATCCGCTTGTCCATAGCCAAGCCGCCGCAAAAACTCCGTGCGTGCCCGCTCGAGGAAGCGCAGATAGTTGGCGTAGTAAACCACGCCGCCGGCGTCGGTGTCCTCGTAATACACACGAACCGCGAGCGCATGGCGGTCTTCTCCCGGCGGCTTCGGCCCGTATTCAGCAGTTTGGCGCATAGCGGAAACAACCCATCGCGCTACTCACTGACCAGCGCCGCATCGGGAAGCACGGCAGGCAGACAATCTCTCCGCACATAGACCACGAGTCCGCGGTGCGGCGAATGGATAGCTGCGCGCCACAGGGTATGTGTCGGTTGCAGCAGATCGTCGATGACGCGGCGGTCGCCTTCCGAATGAAACTCGATATAAAACAGCCGAACCCGGCTCAGCCACGACTCCAACCCTCTCAGTACCGGGATCTCGCAGCCTTCGGTGTCAATCTTGACGATGTCGACGCTGTCCGGCAAAGACAGCGCGGAAAAAACACGGCCGGAGGCTTTGAGCTCCACCGAAATCGCGTTCGTCGACGAATATTCGTGTTGGCAGATCGAATTGTTCGCCGCGCCCTCACGCCCGAGAAACAAATTCACCCGACGATCGCACGCGTACAAGCCCCAGGAATGCGCGACGCAGCGACCGATGCGTTCTGCATTCGCCGCAAAGATCGCAAAGGTCTCGGGAGCCGGTTCGAAACCGTGGATCAGGGCATCCGGATAACATGCCCGGAAGTAGGCCGCCGCAAGACCGACATTCGCTCCGATATCGATGACGCTTGCCACATCAGTCACGCAAGGGACCGGAGCATAGCAACGGCCGGAATAAATTTCGTTGATCAGGTAATCCGTCGGCTGGTCGTCGGGAATCGTCAATGCGATCGCAGGCAACCCGCCGCGCGGGATCGTCAATTGTCTCATCGACTTTGGCGGGCGGCGTTCAGATGCACTCGACATCGCTGGGCGCAATACCTGGATTGGCAACCCGCCCCTTTACCCGAACGGTATACGTTATGGTGCGTTGCAATTCTGCAATTTCGATCATTCCATTTTGCGGCGGCGAGCCAATCAGTGCGGCCGGCAGCACCACGGAAACCGAATCCTGCGCCGCCCCCTTACCGCCGGCATTGGCGAACGTCCGCTGAATTTCGCCAAACAGTGCGTTTGCCTCGCCGCTTTCAAGGCGGGTCCCACGTATCCGATAGAGATCCAGTTTTGCCTGCAAGTACACTTGGTTGATGCGGCTTTGCAGCCAACGATCCTGAATCTCGCAGAACCGCGTGCGCTGCTCATCGGAGTGGGCAATTTCGCTCAACAACTCCGCCGGGAATCCCATTTGCCGGCGTCCGAGGAGGGAAAGGAAGGTGATCAGATCATCGTCCTCACCGCCCCAACCGGTATAGGCCTCGTCGTAACCGCCTACGAGCGCAAAGTCGTTGCGATGGCAGATCAACGAACCCCAGGTCTGATAGGTCACCGGATTCGCCCGATAGAAATTTCCTGCCGCCAGTGCAGGAACCACCCGAGTCGAGAACGACGTACTGAGCAGAACATCCGCATCGAAAAATCCAAACCACGGCGAACTCGCGGCCGCTGCACCAAGATTGCGCGCAATCGATGCATTGAAGCCGCTCGTCGGGCCGCTGCGCACGACTTTGACGCTAGGGAAATTAGCCTCGACCCAATCGCCGCAAGCCTCGGGGCATCCGTAATCGACAACGATGGGCTCAAGAGCAGGCTGCTCCACGATGCGCGGCAAGGATTCCCGCAGATGCGAGAGACGCCCCTTGCAGCTTGTGATGTAGGCGAGCGTCGGCGTTGCTTGGTCAATCGCCATGCGGATTTATCCTTGCACCGGCGCCATCGTCATCAGCGCCCGGAAATATTCGATGGTCTGGAGCAAACCGTCGGCCCGGCCAATCCTTGGCTCCCATCCCAGTTTCGCACGGGCGAGACCGATGTCAGGGCAGCGCTGTAGCGGATCGTCGGCGGGCAGCGGCCTGCATACGATCTCTGCCGACGATCCGGACAGGGCAATTATTTCCCGCGCCAACGCGGCAATAGTGACTTCCTCCGGATTTCCCAGGTTGACCGGCCCGCAAAATTCGTCATCGCTATCCATCAGCGCAATCAGCGCCGACACCATGTCGTCCACATGGCAGAAGGCACGGGTTTGCGAGCCGTCGCCATAGAGAGTGATCGGATTTCCGAGTAGCGCTTGAACGATGAAGTTGGAAACCACCCTTCCGTCGTTGCTCAGCATTCGCGGACCGTAGGTATTGAAGATGCGCGCGACCTTTATGCGCAGCCCATGTTGCCTGCGATAGTCGAAAAACAGGGTTTCAGCGCAACGCTTTCCTTCGTCGTAGCACGAACGGATACCGATCGGATTGACGTTTCCCCAATACGTCTCGACCTGCGGGTGCATCGTCGGATCGCCGTAGACCTCGCTGGTCGAGGCCTGGAGAATTTTCGCCCTTACCCGTTTCGCCAGCCCGAGCATATTGATGGCGCCATGAACGCTTGTCTTGGTCGTTTGGACCGGGTCGAACTGGTAATGCACGGGCGAGGCCGGGCAGGCCAGGTTATAGATTTCGTCCACCTCCACGTAAAGCGGAAAAGTTACGTCGTGCCTCAGCAACTCGAAACGCGGATTCGGCAAAAGAGGCTCGATGTTTCTTTTTGTCCCGGTGAAGAAATTGTCGACACAAAGGACTTCATGCCCCGCATCGAGTAGCCGCTCGCACAAATGCGAGCCCAGAAAGCCGGCACCGCCGGTAACCAGAATCCGCTTGCGACTGTCGAAGAACTCCGCCATCAGGTTCCGGCCCCGATCATTCGGTAAACAAATTGGGCTGGCCGGCGGGCAACGGGCTTTCCAGACCGAAATGCCGCCAGATGCTGGCCGTGGCGACACGGCCACGCGGCGTACGTTGCAGATAGCCCTGCTGGATCAAATACGGTTCGAGCACATCCTCGATGGTGTCGCGGGCTTCGCCGATGGCGGCCGCCAGGTTGTCCACACCGACGGGGCCGCCGCCGAACTTCTCCAGCATCGCGCCGAGCAGCTTGCGGTCCATGACGTCAAGGCCCAGGTGATCGACGTCGAGCATGGTCAGCGCGGCATCCGCCACCGGGCGGGTGATATGGCCCTCGGCCTTCACCTCGGCATAGTCGCGCACACGGCGCAGCAGGCGGTTGGCGATCCGCGGCGTACCGCGCGACCGTTTGGCGATCTCCACCGCGCCGTCGTCGGCGATGGCGCACTTCAGGAGTTGCGCGGAACGCCGCACGATCGATGACAACTCGTCCGGCGTGTAGAACTCGAGCCGCGAGACGATGCCAAAGCGGTCGCGCAGCGGGTTGGTCAGCATCCCGGCGCGGGTGGTAGCGCCGATCAGGGTAAACGGCGGCAGGTCGAGCTTCACCGAGCGCGCCGCCGGCCCCTCACCGATCATGATGTCGATCTGAAAATCTTCCAGCGCCGGGTAGAGGATTTCCTCCACAACCGGCGAGAGCCGATGGATCTCGTCGATGAACAGCACATCATGCGGTTCCAGGTTGGTCAGGATCGCCGCCAGATCGCCGGCGCGCTCCAGCACCGGGCCGGAAGTCTGGCGCAGATTGACGCCCATCTCATGGGCGACGATATGCGCCAAAGTTGTTTTGCCGAGTCCCGGCGGGCCGAACAGCAGCACGTGGTCGAGCGCTTCGCCGCGCCCCCGCGCCGCCTCGATGAAAATTTCCAACTGCTCACGGATTTTCTGCTGGCCGACGTACTCGGCCAGCTTCTTCGGCCGCAGCGCCCGCTCCAGCACGTCCTCCAGGGGCGACTCGCGTCCCGCCGCAAGCAGGCGCTCGCTATCGTTGAAGTTATCGGTTTGAACCGTCATGGGCGCAGTTTACTTCAGCCTTTGGAGAGCAGTTTCAGCGCCTGACGAATGCCATCGGAGACGGTCGCTCCCGGTGTCAGGTGTTTCATCGCCGAAAGCGCCTCGCGCTCGTTGTAGCCGAGTGCCAGCAACGCGTTGAGGATATCGCTGCCGGCGTCGGGCACGGGCGCGGCAACCGTGGTTGTCCCGCCAGCGATTACCTTCGGCAGCTTATCGCGCAACTCCAGCAGCAGACGTTCGGCGGTCTTCTTGCCGATACCGGGAATTTTCACCAGCCGCCCCGCTTCCTGCAAAGCGACCGCCTGCGCCAGCTCGTTCACCGAGAGCCCGGAGAGTACCGACAGCGCGGTGCGCGCGCCGATGCCGGAAATTTTCAGCAGCTGGCGGAAGGCCGCACGTTCGCTCTCGCTGAGAAAGCCATAGAGAAAGTGGCCGTCCTCGCGAATCGCCAGATGGGTCTGCAGGCTTACCCGCTCGCCGATATTGGGCAGGTTGTAGAAGGTGCTCATCGGTACGTCGATCTCGTAGCCGATGCCTTGCACGTCCACCGTTATCAGCGGCGGATTCTTCTCCAACAGCAGGCCGGTGATTTTTCCGATCATGGGATGTCCTTATCCGAAAACACAAGCGGCGGCCAGCAGCAGGCCGAACAGGTGAACCGCCGCCAGCGTGGCAAAAATCGCCGGGCGCAGCTTTGCCGGCCGCTCGGCATCGGCGAGCAACCGGCGATAGGCGGCGCTCCCTGGCAACAGCGCCAACAGTGCGGCCAGCGCAAGCGGCGGGAGCAGGCCGAGGGCGACCCCGAGCAGCAGAGCGAACACCGCACCCAGCGCGATCAGCGCGTAGCCGCCGACGGCGCGGTGGCGACCGAGGCGGGCGACCAGCGTCATCTTGCCGGCGCGCGCATCCGCTACCGCATCGGGAAACTGATTGATGTAGAGCAGGTTGGCGACCATCAGGCCGTAGCCGAGTCCGGCCAGCAGCGGCCCCGGCTCGAATGCGCCGCGCTGGACGAAATCGCTGCCCGCCACCACCAGCCCCCAGCCCGCCGCCACCGCCGCTTCGCCGAGACCGCGCGCGGCCAGCTTCAGCGGCGGTGCCGAGTAAGCCCAGCCGACCAGCAGTCCGGCGAGACCGATGACCAGCAGACCGGGCGCGCTGCGCTGGACCAGCCACATCCCGGCGGGGATCACGCTGAGCAACAGCGCATAACCGAATCGACCAGTGGCTGCACGCGACAGCACGCCGTTCTGGATGAAACGGCTGCCACCGGTAAACGGGAACAACCGTTCGCTGTTGCCGGCGTCGCCCTCGGCATCGTGGTAGTCGTTGATCACGTTCGCCGCGGCATGGGCCACCAGCGCGAACAGCAGCGTCACCGCCGCCCCGGCCGCATCGAGCGGTACACCGGCCTGCCGTGCGCAGGCCAGCCCGAGCAGCGCGCCGAGCAGGGTAACGCTGAGAAACGCCGGCCGGGTCGCCATGAAATAGCGGGCCATCGGGTTACCGCAGCGTTCGCGGCTGGGTTCGCCGGGGGCCATGGCAACGCCGCTCACGGTGTGCCTTGTCCTGCGCACAGCGTTTCGATGCGCTTCACCAGATTGGCAATCACCGTGTCCTGCCCGAAGGCGGCGTATTTCGCGGCAAAGATCCGCGCATTTTCGGTAAACGCCGGTTGCTCAAGCAGCGTATGCAGCGCCGGGCGCAAATCGCCGGCCGGCTGCTCGGGATTGACCGCAATCCCGGCGCCCATCGCCGCGACGCGGCGAGCCAGCAGAAATTGTTCAAGATGGGAAGGCAGCAACAGCAGCGGCTTGCCTTCGAGCAGCACCGCCGTCGTGGTGGCCAGGCTGGAATAGGTGATCGCCGCATCGGCACTGCGCGCGGCTGCGGCGATATCGACCGGCTCGGCGACGAAGACCAGATGCGGCGACTGCCAGCGTTGCCGTGCCTCCGGACTCAACCCCGGCAGGTAGACCACCGTCGGCTGCGAGAGTGCCTGCAAGGCGCTCAATACCGCCTCGACATGCGGAGTTTCCGGTCGCAGGTAGGCGAACAGACGCTTCCCTGGCCTGTCTGGCCAGGGCGGCGCGGCGCCGATCGCCGCATTGGGCAGACTGCCCCAGTAGCGCGCCGGCCCACGTTGCTCATAGTGATCGAGCTCCGGGTAGGTGATCAGCGCCTCCTCGGCCACGTCGAACAGCTTCCACAGGGCATCCAGCGGAGCCTGGCCGAAGTGCGCCAGCACCGTATTCACCGAGGCCAGGGCCGCATCTTCGAGCGCCAGCAACTGCGCCTCGGCGAGCGCCGTCCAGGGCCGCATGTTGGGCAGCGGACGCTGCCGCGGCGGCACGGTGAAACCGTTGGAGAACAGCATCACCGGCAAACCGAGCGTGCGCGCCGCCAGCACAGCCGTCGGCGCGTGATCGGTGAGCACCAGCCGCGTACCCGAGAGACGCATCAGCTCGCGCCAAGCCACCACCAACCCACGCAGATCGTCGGCGTCGGCATAGCCGAAGCGCAACAGGATGTCGGCATAGGTCAGCGGCGGCCCCGACCGCGGCCGCTCGGTAGCCAGCGGCGCCTGCAACCAGGTGAAGCCCTCGCGCTCCAGCAGGCGCGCGGCCGGCGCTGTCTGGGCAACCGTCCAATGCACCTGGTGTCCGCTATCGCGCAGTGCACGGCCGAGCGGCAGGAAGGCACCGATGTGGCCAAAGTTGGCACCGAATTCCCAGGCGTAAAGAAGCGAATTCATCGATCCATTACCCCATCAGCTACATCAACCACGGGGGACACGGGAAGCACAGGGAAAGCGCAAAACAGAGACGCGGATTGCCAGTCCATTGTCGTCCCTGTGCTCCCCGTGTCCCCCGTGGTTCATCCGGCTTGTCCAGATCACACCAGCCTCCCGTTCTTGACGCGAAAATTCGTCGTCGCCAGTGCACCCAGCCCCTGTCCGCCGTGGGCGTGGCAGATCGCGCAGGCGAGTGCATCGGCGGCGTCCGGCGAGGGTTCGCCGGGCAGCGCCAGCAGGCGGCGCACCATATGCTGCACCTGCTCCTTGGTCGCCTTGCCGTGCCCCACTACCGCCTGCTTGACTTGCAACGCCGTGTATTCGGCCACCGGCAGACCGGCGCCGACCAGGGCCGCGATCGCTGCGCCGCGGGCCTGGCCGAGCAACAGCGTGGATTGCGGATTGACGTTGACGAACACTTTTTCCACCGCAGCCTGTGCCGGGCCATGGGCCGCCACCACCTCGGCGATGCCGTCGAGGATGGTCTTGATGCGCTCGGGCAGCGACAGGATGCTGTCGGTGCGCACACAGCCGCTGGAAACGTAGCCGAGTTTGTTGCCGGTCTTGTCGATGACGCCAAAGCCGGTGATGCGCAGGCCGGGGTCGATACCGAGGATGCGGACGGAATCGTTCATGGACCGCAAGATACACGGCAGCGGCGGCTACCGCCACGCCGATGAGGGCGGGGAATCCCGCCCTCATCGGCGCTGACCGTCAACGCAGCGCCGCGTTCAGCTTGTCCAGCGCCGCGCTGCCGGGACACAGGCGATCAGCGCCGAGAGTGTTCAGCGGCTGCGCCACGGTGTTCAGATGTTCGTGCAGATCGGAGGCCTGCGGATCGACGTAGAGCAGGCCGGTGACGATCTCGCCGCGCTCGGCATGGGCCTGAAGATGGCTCATCGCGCCGACGCGGTCGTTGGGCTCGTAATCCTCTGCCAGCTTGCGCAGGCGCAGCGTCGAGCCGTCGTGCTGGCGGATCTCGCTGACGCTGCCGGGAGGGTAGTCGGCGGTGATCGCCTGCCGCGGCATCAACACGTCGAGGCGGTTGAGCACCTCGTTGTGCTCGCGCACGTAATCGTAGCTCTTGGTCGAGCCGGCGTGGTTATTGAAGGTCACGCACGGGCTGATGACGTCGATGAAGGCCGCGCCGCGATGCAGCAGGGCGCCCTTGATCAGCGGCACCAGTTGCGCCTTGTCGCCGGAAAAGCTGCGCGCGACATAGGTGGCGCCGAGCTGTAGCGCAAGGGCTACCAAATCGACCGGACTGTCGGTGTTCTCTACCCCGCGCTTGCTCTTCGATCCCTTGTCGGCGGTGGCCGAGAACTGTCCCTTGGTGAGGCCATAGACGCCGTTGTTCTCGACGATGTAGGTCATGTTCACGCCGCGGCGCATGACGTGGGCGAACTGGCCGATGCCGATCGAGGCCGAATCGCCGTCGCCGGAGATGCCGAGGTAGATCAGGTCGCGATTGGCCAGCGCCGCGCCTGTCAGCACCGAGGGCATGCGGCCGTGCACGCTATTGAAGCCGTGCGAAGCGCCGAGGAAATAGTCCGGCGTCTTCGATGAGCAGCCGATACCGGAAAGCTTGGCGACGCGGTGCGGCTGGATATCGAGATCGAAACAAGCCTGCACCACGGCGGCACTGATCGAGTCGTGACCGCAGCCGGCGCACAACGTGGAGATGGCTCCTTCGTAATCGCGGCGGGTGTAGCCGAGAGCATTGACCGGCGTATCCGGGCGCAACAGTTTGGGTTTGGCGAGATAGGTCATGACACCACCTTGCGAATGGGGATGATCTTGCGGTCGGAAAGGGCGTCGGCGATGCGGCCGGCGATGAAACGCGCGGTGATCGGCGTGCCGTCGTAGTGCAGCACCTTGACCAGCTTTTTCGGGTCGATCTCGCCCTCGTTGATCAGCAGCTGGCGCAACTGGGCGCTTTCGTTCTGTTCGACGACGAAGACGTGATCGTGGGCAGCGACAAAATCGAGCACCGCTTTGGCGAAGGGAAAGGCACGCACACGCAGAATGTCGAGCTGGATGTCCTCGGCTTCCAGAGCGGCGATCGCCTCGTCCATCGCCGGCGCGGTCGATCCATAGTAGATCGCGCCGATGCGGGTGGCTTCCTTAGCCGTGCGCAGGATCGGCGCCGGTGCCATTTCGGCGGCGGTATCGAGTTTGCGGCGCAGCCGTTCCATGTTGTAGATGTAGTCGGCGCCGGTCTCGCTGTATTTGGCGTAGGGATTGCGCGTGGTACCGCGGGTGAAGAAGGCACCTTTGCTCGGATGGGTGCCGGGAATCGTGCGCCAGGGAATACCGTCGCCGTCCACATCCTTGTAGCGGCCGAAATCCTTGCCGGCATCGAGATCGGCAGCGCTCATCACCTTGCCGCGATCGTATTCGCGGGAATCGTCCCAGGCAAACGGGCGGGTCAGGCGCTCGTTCATGCCGATGTCGAGATCGAGCATGACAAATACCGGCGTCTGCAAACGTTCGGCCAGGTCGAAGGCGCTGGCGCCGAACTCGAAGCACTCATACGGATCTTCCGGCAGCAGCATGACGTGCCGGGTGTCGCCGTGCGACGCATAGGCGGCTGAGATCAGGTCGGACTGCTGGGTGCGCGTCGGCATGCCGGTGGACGGGCCGCCGCGCTGCACGTCGAAGACCACCGCCGGGATTTCGGCGAAGTAGGCAAGGCCAAAAAACTCCTGCATCAACGAAATTCCCGGACCGGAAGTGGCTGTAAAGGCTCGGGCGCCGTTCCAGCCAGCGCCGATCACCATACCGATCGAGGCGAGTTCGTCCTCAGCCTGCACGATGGCCACGCTGGATTCGCCGGTCTCGGCATCAGTGCGGTATTTCTTGGCGTATTTGGTGAAGGCCTCGACCACCGAGGTCGACGGTGTGATCGGATACCAACCGCAGACCGTGGCGCCACCGAATACGGCACCCAACCCAGCGGCGCTGTTGCCGTCGATGAAGATGCGCTCGCCTACCGCATCGGCGCGCGCTATGCGCAGGCCGATCGGGCACTTGAATCTGGCTTGGGCATGGTCGTAGCCGAACTTCAGCGCATGCACGTTGGGCGCAATCAGCTTGTCCTTGCCGGCGTACTGCTCGCCGATCAGCTTTTCCACCTCGGCAATGTCCAGCCCGAGCAGGGCGGTCAGCGCACCGACGTACATGATGTTTTTGAACAGCTGGCGCTGCCGCGCATCGCTGTAGATGCCGTTGCACATCTCGGTCAGCGGAATGCCGAACACCGTAATGTCGTCGCGGAACTTCGACGACGGCAAGGTCTTGGTCGAATCGTAGAACAGATAGCCGCCGGGTTCGATTTCGGCGATATCCCTATCCCAGGTCTGCGGATTCATCGCCACCATCATGTCGCAGCCGCCGCGCCGGCCGAGCCAGCCGGAGGCGGAAACGCGCATCTCGTACCAGGTCGGCATGCCCTGGATGTTGGATGGGAAGATGTTGCGCGGCGACACGGTTACGCCCATGCGCAGGATGGCGCGGGCGAACAGTTCGTTGGCCGAAGCCGAACCGGAGCCGTTGACGTTGGCGAACTTGATGACGAATTCGTTGGTTTTCTGGATGGGTTTCATGCGGCGCTCCCGGTCACTTGCGCGGTTTCGAGGAGGAATCTCTGCATATCCCAGGCCCCGGTGGGACAGCGCTCCGCGCACATTCCGCAATGCAGGCAGACATCCTCGTCCTTGACCATCACGCGGCTGGTCTTCAGTGCCTCCGAGACGTAGAGGTCCTGGTCGATATTGCGCGAAGGCGCCTTAAGCCGTCCGCGCAGATCGTCCTCCTCGCCATTGGCGGTAAAGGTAATGCATTCGGTGGGACAGATGTCGACGCAAGCATCGCACTCGATGCAGTTCTTGCCGATGAACACCGTCTCGACGTCACAGTTGAGGCAGCGCTCGGCTTCCTGATAGGCCAGCTTCGGATCGAAACCCAACTCCAGTTCGGTACGCAGATCCTTCAACGCCAGTTCCAGAGGACGCATCGGCACACGGTGGCGATCCTCCTCCGAAACCTGGTTGTCGTAGCTCCACTCGTGGATGCCCATCTTCTGACTCACCAGAGTCACCATCGGCGCCGGCCGCCGCGCGACGTCCTTACCTTGGCAGAACAGATCGATGGAGATTGCCGCATCGTGCCCCTGAGCCACCGCGGTGATGATGTTCTTCGGCCCCAGCGCCGAATCGCCGCCGAAAAACACCCGCGGCTGCGTCGATTGCAGGGTCGTCGCATCGAGCACCGGCATGCCCCATTTATCGAACTCGATGCCGATGTCGCGCTCGATCCAGGGAAAGCTGTTTTCCTGGCCGATGGCGACCAGCACTTCGTCGCATTCCATCACCACGTCCGGCTCACCGGTGGGCACAAGATTGCGGCGGCCTTTCGCATCGTATTCGGCGCGCACTTTTTCGAAACTCACCGCCGAGAGTTTGCCGCCGTTGTGCAGGAACGCTTTCGGCACCAGAAAATTGTGGATCTCGATGCCCTCGTGCAGCGCGTCTTCTTTTTCCCACGGCGAGGCTTTCATTTCCTCGAAACCGGAACGTACCACCACTTTCACATCGATGCCGCCCAGGCGCTTGGCGGTACGGCAGCAGTCCATCGCCGTGTTGCCGCCGCCGAGCACGATCACCCGCGGGGCGATCGATTTGACGTGGCCAAAGGCCACGCTGGCCAGCCATTCGATACCGACATGAATATGGCTGGCGGCTTCGAGACGGCCCGGCACGTCGGCATCGCGGCCGCGCGGTGCGCCGGTGCCGACGAAAATGGCGTCCCAGCTCTCGGCCAGCACATCCTTCAGGCTGTTCACCCAGTGATCGTTTTTCAGCTCGACGCCGAGCTTGAGGATGTAATCGACTTCCTCATCGATCACCGCCTCCGGCAGACGGAACTTGGGAATCTGGCTGCGCATCATGCCGCCGGCCGATTTGGCATTGTCGAACACCGTAACCTGATAGCCGGCAACCGCGAGATCGCGGGCCACCGTGAGCGAGGCCGGACCGCCGCCGATACAGGCAATGCGCTTGCCGTTGTTCTGCGGAGGAGCGACCGGCAGGCGATCGCGGATGTCTTCCTTGAAATCGGCGGCGACGCGCTTCAGGCGGCAGATCGCCACCGGTTCCTCGTCGATTCGGCCGCGACGGCAGGCCGGTTCGCACGGGCGGTCGCAAACGCGGCCGAGGATTCCGGGGAAAACGTTGGAGCGCCAGTTGACCAGATAGGCATCGCCGTAACGGCCGGCGGCGATCAGGCGGATATATTGCGGAACGGGGGTGTGGGCCGGGCAGGCCCACTGGCAATCCACGACCTTGTGAAAATAGTCGGGGTTGGCGACGTCACTGGGTTTCACTACTTCTCCTCGTGCTTTTCATGGAAGCACCCGGCGAAGAAGCAGACCCGACGCCAGGCACATCTGCGAATATCTCGCACATTAGACCACCCTACGCTTGATTCAGGTCAAAACAGGTGGTGTTGTATTGGGCCCGGATACCCTCATAGCCGCCTCAGATATTGCGCAAAACAGACGGGCGGGCGGAGAAAACCGCCCTGACAGCGCAAGCCAACTACGATTCGAGCACCGCCGAGGTGTAGACCTCCTGCACGTCATCGAGATTCTCCAGCGCATCGAGCAGCTTCTGCATCTTCAGCGAATCCTCGCCGGCGAGTTCGGATTCGTTGAGCGGCTTTTGCAACACGTCGGCAAACTCCGGCTTGAAGCCGGCCGCCTCGAGCGACTCCTTGACGGCCGAGAAATCGTTGGGGCCGGTGATGACCTCGATCGACCCATCGTCATTGGTCACCACATCCTCGGCGCCCGCCTCGATCGCTGCATCCATCAGCGCCGTCTCGTCGACCCCCGGCGCGAACATCATCTGACCGCAGTGCTTGAACTGGAACGCCACCGAACCTTCAGCCCCCATGTTGCCGCCATTTTTGGCGAAGGCATGGCGCACCTCGGCCACGGTGCGGGTCTTGTTGTCGGTCAGGCAATCCACCATCACCGCCGCGCCGCCGATGCCGTAGCCCTCGTAGCGCACCTCTTCGTAGATCACGCCTTCGAGCTGGCCGGTGCCGCGCTTGATCGCATTGTCGATATTGTCCTTGGGCAGCGATTGCGCCTTGGCCTTTTCCACCGCCAGGCGCAGACGCGGATTGGCTCCCGCATCGCCCCCGCCCATCTTGGCGGCGACGGTGATTTCCTTGATCAGCTTGGTGAATATCTTGCCCCGCTTGGCGTCCTGGCGGCCCTTGCGATGCTGGATATTGGCCCATTTGGAATGTCCGGCCATGCTTAATTTCCTTTGTATGCGCGTTGCTAGAATGAGCCGCGAAGTTTACTCGACCCTGACTGCCATGACCCAGCCACTTTCCATCGCCCGCGCCGGTGACATCGAACTTGCCCTGCTGCCCGCCCTCGCCAACCGCCACGGCCTGATCGCGGGCGCCACCGGCACAGGCAAGACCGTCACCCTGCAACGGCTGGCGGAGCAGTTCTCGCGCAGCGGCGTGCCGGTGTTCATGGCCGATGTGAAGGGGGACCTGTCGGGCCTCGGTGCCGCGGGTGCGGCCTCAGACAAGCTGAAGGCGCGACTGGAACAGCTCAAGGTCGACGACTGGGCGCCCGCCGCCTGCCCCGTCGTGTTCTGGGACATTTACGGCGAGCAGGGCCATCCGGTGCGCGCGACCATCTCGGATATGGGCCCGCTGCTGCTCGGCCGCCTGCTCAATCTGAACGACACCCAGGCCGGCGTGCTGCAGCTGGTGTTCAAGATCGCCGACGACCAGGGCCTGCTGCTGCTCGATCTGAAGGATCTGCGCGCCATGGTGCAGCATGTCGGCGAGCATGCGGCCGAATTCAAGACCGAATACGGCAACGTTTCCGCCGCGTCGATCGGCGCCATTCAGCGCGGCCTGCTGGAGATCGAGCAGCAGGGCGGCGAAAACTTTTTCGGTGAGCCGATGCTGGATATCGCCGACCTGATGCAGACCGATGCCAGGGCCCACGGCGTCATCAACATCCTCGCCGGCGAAAAGCTGATGAACGCGCCGCGCCTGTACTCCACCTTCCTGCTCTGGCTGCTGGCCGAACTGTTCGAGCAGCTGCCGGAAGCCGGCGATCTGGACAAGCCCAAGCTGGTGTTCTTCTTCGACGAAGCCCACCTGCTGTTCAACGAAGCGCCGCCCGCGCTGCTGGAAAAAGTGGAACAGGTGGTACGCCTGATCCGCTCCAAGGGTGTCGGCATCTACTTCGTCACGCAGAACCCGCTCGATGTCCCCGACAGCGTGCTGGGCCAGCTCGGCAACCGCGTGCAGCATGCGTTGCGCGCCTTCACCCCGCGCGATCAGAAGGCGGTGAAGACCGCCGCGCAAACCCTGCGTCCCAACCCGAAGCTGGATGTGGAAGCCGCCATCACCGAACTCGGCGTCGGCGAGGCACTGGTGTCCTTCCTCGATGCCAAGGGCACGCCGACGGTCGTCGAGCGCGCCTGGGTGCTGCCTCCGTCTACACGGATCGGGCCGATGATCGCAGCCGAACGCGAAGCCGCGATCAAGGGCTCGCTGCTCTACGGCCATTACGAACAGGCGCTGGATCGGGAATCGGCCTACGAAAAGCTGAAAGGCAAAGCGACCGTCGCACCCGCGCCGACGGCCAGCGGCCTGGGCGACGTCCTCGGCGATCTTTTCGGCGGCAGCACCGCGGGCCGCGGCCGCCGCGCCGACACGATGCTGCAGACCGTGGCGAAAAGCGCCGCCCGCACCATCGGTTCACAGCTCGGCCGCGAAATCATCCGCGGCGTGCTCGGTTCGATCCTCGGCGGCCGCGGCCGGCGCTGAATCGGCCGCCTCACCCACGCACGGGGCGTTTGGCCAGCTTGCGCTGCAAGGTGCGGCGGTGCATTTTCAACGCCCGCGCAGTGGCGCTGATGTTGCCGTCGTTATCGGCCAGCACGCGCTGGATGTGTTCCCATTCCAGTCGCTCGACGGACAGCGGGTCGCCCCCCACGGGAACCTGCGCATCGCCCTCGGTGCGGTGCAGCGCGGCCAGCACTTGATCGGCATCCACCGGTTTGGCCAGGTAATGGGTGGCGCCGAGCTTGATGGCTTCCACGGCGGTGGCCACGCTGGCATAGCCGGTGAGCATCAGGATGCGGGTTTCCGGATCAAGATCGAGCAGTTGGCGGATCAAGGGCAAACCCGACTCGTGCTCCAGCTTCAGATCGAGCACCGCATACTCCGGCGGATTGGCGGCCGCCAAGGCAAGCGCGGCGGCGACATCGGCGGCTTCGCTGACTGCATAGCCGCGGCGACCGAGAGCGCGAGCCAGTACGCCGCGGAACACCGCATCGTCGTCGACCAGCAGAAGCGAGGGCGCAGCGGCAAGGTCGTTCGCGCTCACGGGGCTCTCCTCCCCTCGCCGCCCCCGGCACAGGGCAACACGACGCGAGTGCGCGCGCCGCCGCCCGCGCGGGCGAACAGTTCGACGCGGCCGCCGAGATTTTCCACAGTGGCATTGGTGAGGAACAGGCCGAGGCCCATGCCGCCGGCTTCGCGCTTGGTGCTGACAAAGGGCTCGCCGATCCGCTCGGCGACGCTGCGGTCGATGCCGGGACCGCGGTCGAGGATGTCAATGCGACATTCCCGGGCATCCCATGACGCATCGATTTCGATCCCGGCGGGCGAAGCGTCTGCGGCGTTGTCGAGCAGGTTGAGCAGCGCCTGGTCGAGCGTGCGCGCGGCGAACACGCGCGGCGACGGGCCGGCCTGCATCCGCACGCTCAAGGTGCAGGCCGGGCGCAACAAGCGCCACTCGTCGGCCACACGGGCTAGCAACGCCGCCGCGGTGAGCGGGCTGCCGGCATCGGCATCGGCCGCGTCGGCCACCAACTGCTTGAGAATGGCCTTGCAGCGGTCGACCTGTTCGCGCAGCAGCGCCAGATCCTGGTTCAGCGGCGCGGACGCGGCGTGATCGAGTTCGAGATCGCGCACCAGCACCGCCATCGTGGACAGCGGCGTACCGAGTTGATGCGCAGCGCCTGCGGCCAGCGTGCCGAGGGCCAGTATCTGCTCCTGGCGCAGGGTTCGTTCGCGCGCCCGCGCCAGCTCGCGCTCCCGCTCGCGCAGCGTGGCGGCCAGCCGCGCGACGAAAACGGCAACAATGAGTACGCTGACCGCAAAATTGATCCACATGCCGATCAGATGAAAGGCGAAGCCGCCGTCATGGCTCAGATGTACCCGATCGACCCCAGTCACCGCCGAGACCAGCGCATCGAGCCCCTGTAGCGAAGCCAGTGACGGCGGCAGCGGCAGATTCCAGCGCAGCAGCAGACTGTAGGCGGCAAAGGTGAGCAACGCCAGCGCACCGACCCAAATGCCCGACAGCATCGTCGCCGCAATGGTCAGCGGCAACAGCAGCAGCGAAACGAAGGGGTTGGCCGAGCCGCCGCTGAAGTAGAGCAGCACCGCCAGCGCCACCATGTCGATACAGATCTGGGCGAACAATTCACCGCTAGTCACCGGAAAGCTCAGTTGCTGCCGCCAGTGGGTCGCCGCATTGACCGCGCCGAGCAGCAGGCAGACTGCGATCATGCCTTCCAGCGGCAGCGCGACTCGCAGCCCATAAACGCTCACGAAGATGACGATCAGCTGGCCGACGACGAGGAACCAGCGCAGCAGGGCAAGCCGGTGCAGTTGCAGCGCGGCGGAGTGCAGAGGCGGGAACATCGGCAGAATTTTACGCCCGCCGGTGCGCGCTCTGCCGGGTGCGGCAAATTGCCGCGGGCCTTCGCGGAATCTGCGGCCGATCGCCGCAGACGCTAAACTTGGCGGCAAGCTCGACATCTCGCCGCTTCTTCCGGCGCCGCACAGGCGCTATGCCCGATAAAGGATTCCGTCGTGAAAAAACTGCTCCCTGCCCTGCTCGCGCTTTGCGCCTCCGTCGCGTTCGCCGCCGAGGTGGAGGTGACGGCACCCTGGGTACGCGGCACGGTAACCGGGCAGAACGCCACCGCGGCCTACATGACGCTGACCAGCAAGCGCGACTTCACGCTGATCGGCGCCACCACCCCGGCCGCCGGCGCAGCGCATGTCCACAGCATGAAAATCGAAGGCGGGGTGATGAAAATGCGCGCCGTCGACGGCGTCGACCTGCCTGCCGGCAAGGCCGTGTCCTTCGCCCCCGGCGGTTACCACATCATGCTGACCGAGTTGAAAAAGCCGCTTGCCGCCGGCGACAGTGTCGCCCTCACGCTCAGGCTGCAGGACCGCAGCGGCAAGGTCGAGACCCTCGACGTCAAGGCCGCTGTGCGCAGCCCGTCGGGCGAACCGACGCACGATATGCAGCACGCGCATCGCCATTAGGTGCGCGGAGCCTGCGCAAACGCTCAGAGAATCTGCGCGACTTCGCTGAAGTCCAGGCGCGGGCCGCGCGGATGCACCTTGGCCGGATCGCCGTAACCGAGGTTGCAGAGGAAGTTGGCACGGAAACGGCCGTCGGGGAAGAACTCGGCATTCACCTTGCCGGCATCGAAGCCCGACATCGGGCCGCAACCGAGGCCCAGCGCTCGCGCGGCAAGAATCAGATAGGCGCCTTGTAGACTGCTGTTGCGGAAGGCGGTCTCCGTAGCCAGCGCCGGATTCGACTCGAACATCGCCCTGGCGTCGAAGGCCGTGAACTGGCGGGATAAATGCTCATGGAAGCGCGTGTCTTCGGCCACGATCACAGTCACCGGAGCGGCCAGGGTTTTCTCCAGATTGCCGGCCGCCAACGCCGCTGCCAGACGCTGCTTGGCGGCCGGCGAACGGACGAAGACGTAGCGGGCCGGCTGACAGTTGACCGAGGTCGGCCCCCACTTGAGCAGTTCGTAGAGTGCCTTGAGCGTTTCGTCGCTCAGCGCATCGGATGTGAAGCCGCTAAAGGTGCGCGCTGTGCGGAAGAGCTGGTCGAGGGCCGCCGCCGAAAGTGCAGTCGTCACGGTAATTCCTTTCTCCGGAACTTAAATAAAAAAACCTGCGTTCGCCGCCGCAGCGCTTCGACCCTAGGTCAGGACGAAGCCAAGGTCGCGAAACAGGCGAACGCAACTCTCCACCGCGGCGCGGTCGAGACTGCGCTCGCTGCTGCGGGCAATCTCCTCCAGCGCCGCATCGATGCCCAGCGCCGCGCGATAGGGGCGATGCGACATCATCGCTTCGACGACGTCTGCAACAGCAAGAATCCGCGCTTCGAGCAGAATCTCGTCGCCCTTGAGACCATGGGGATAGCCGCTGCCGTCGATGCGCTCATGGTGCTGCAAGATCATATCCGCCACCGGCCAAGGAAAGTCCACGTCCTTGATGATCTGATAGCCTACCTCGGGATGGGTCTTGATCAGGCTGAATTCGATGGCGCTCAAACGCCCAGGGCGATTGAGAATTTCCGACGGGATATAGATCTTGCCGATATCGTGGATTTCGGCGCCGCGCTGCAAGCCCGCCAAGCGGTCCTTCGACAGCCCCATTTCGCTGCCGATGGCGACGGCAAGCCGGCTAACCAGTTTCTGGTGGCCGGCCGTATACGGGTCGCGGGCCTCGATCGTAGTGGCGATCGCCTGTACGGTGGCCTCCAGGCTCTTCTCCAGCTTGCGCGTGCTTTCCGCCTGTTTCACCCGGGCGCGCAGCGTCGCGATACCGAACGCCATGTCGCCCGCCAGTTCGGTCAGCGGGGCGATCTCGTCGCCGGAAAAGGTGCCGACCTCGGCGGAATAAATGACCAGGCCGCCGAGCAATTGACCCTCCACCTGCAACGGCAGGGCGATAACCGAACGGATGCCGCAATCGATGGCCAGTTCGCGCCAAGCCGCCGGAACCGGGGCCGCTGCGGTGTCGTCGAGGGTCTGCATGATTCCGCTGCGCGCCAGCCGTCCAATCGGCCCCTGGCCCCGCGCGTCCTCGGCCCAGGTCAGATCCAGCGCCGACAGGAAACGCTCGGCATTGGCGCCCGATTTCGCCACCACGCGAATGGACTTCCTCGGGTCATGCTCTACGTAACCGACCCAGGCGGCTGAAAATCCGCCCTCCTCCACGACCACCCGACACATGTCCTGCAACAGGGCCGTCTCGTTTTCCGCGTGCACCAGGGTTTCATTGCAGCGGCTGAGTGTCTTGAGAAAACGATTGGTCTGGCGCAGAGTCCTTTCGGCAGCCTTGCGCTCGGTAATGTCACGGATGATGCCGATGGCCGTCCATTGGCCCTTAACCTGGGCGGCGGAGATCGACAGCTCGACCGGAAATTCCTCGCCGCCCTGCTTCATGCCGACCATCTCGGTGACACGACCGACGATCTGGCCTTCGCCGCTGCGGCGGAAGGCCGGCCAGCCCTGGTGATATGCCGCATGATAGCGTTGCGGAACGATCAGATTGTGCAGGTTGCGGCCGACGATCGCTTCCTGTAGATAGCCGAACATGCGCTCGGCGGCCGGGTTCCAGTAGGTCACCTGACCATCCTGGTCGACAACAACAATGCCGTCCTGCGCCGACTCGGCCATGTTGCGGAACTTCTCCTCGCTCTCCATCAGATCGAGTTCGGCCTCTTTGCGTCGCCGCTGTTCGCCGGCCATCAGCAAGGCGCGATTCACGGCCGGCGCCAGCTTGCTCAGATGGTTCTTGAGGACATAATCGGCAGCGCCCTGGTGCAGCGTCTCGATGGCGAATTCCTCGCCCATGGTGCCGGAGACGAAAATGAAGGGGATGCCAAGCGATTGCTCGCGCGCAATGGTCAACGCTTCGAGGCCGCTGAAGCCTGGCAGCTTGTAGTCGGCCAACACCAGATCGGGATGGAATTCGCCCAAGGCTCGGATAAAGGGCTCGCGCTGGTCTACGCGGCGGGCGACGAAATCGATTCCGGCCTTGCGCAGTTCCCGCTCGATAAGCTCTGCATCGACCGGTTCGTCTTCCAGCAGCAGCACCTGCAACGACTTTGTCATTTTCGGCTAGCCGCCTGGCACCTTGTTGACCAGCAGCCAATAGAGGCCGAGTTCGCCGACAACCCGAGCGAATTCGTCGAACTCGACGGGTTTGGTTATATAGCTGTTAACGCCGAGGGCATAGCACGCGGCGAGATCGATATCCTCCCGCGAGGACGTCAGCACCACCACCGGAATGGCCCGCGTTCGCGCATCGCCTTTGATCCGGCGCAATACTTCGACGCCGCTGACCTTGGGTAAGCGCAGATCGAGCAGGATCACCTTGGGGCTGTTCTGGATATCCCTGCCGGCGTATGCGCCGGTGGCGAAAATGAAATCCAGCGCCTCCGCGCCGTCCTTGACCCAGACCAGATGATTGGCCAGGTTGCGCTTGTGCAAAGCACGGGTAGTCAATTCGGCATCCGCTGCGGTGTCTTCCACCAGCAGGATTTCCACTGCGCTATCTTCCTGACTCACTTTGCTTCCCTTTCCCCGGCAGGCTGAAGCTGATTGCAGCGCCCTCGCCGATCTTGCCTTCCGCCCAGACCCGCCCGCCATGGCGACCGACAACGCGCTTGACAACGGCGAGGCCGATAGCCGTACCTTCGAACTCGCCCGGTGCATGGACCCGCTCGAAGACCTTGAACAGCTTGGACTGATACTTCATGTCGAAACCGACACCATTATCCCTTACGCAGTAAAGGCTTTCTCCGGCATCGGCGCGGCCGTTGATTTCAATCAAAGCTTCTGCGCGCGGCCGGGTGAACTTGATCGCATTGGACAACAGATTTTCCAGCGCCCGGCGAATCATCGCCGGATCGCCCCACGCCGGCGGCAACTCGCCGACCGTCAACCGCACGGTGCGTTCGGGCACCGCGGCTACCCGCTGTGCAAACACCTCCCGCGCCATCGCGCCGACATCGATCGTCTGGCATTCCATCCGGCAACGTCCCAGGCGCAGGAATTCGATAATGCCGTCGATCAACTGCCCCATGAACACGGTATTGTCGTGCACCACCCCCAACAATCGCCGGCCCTCGGGATCGAGCCGGGCGCCGTGTTCGTCGAGCAGTATCCGCGCAAAGCCGGCCACGGCACGCAGCGGTGTGCGCATGTCGTGGGAAATCGAATAGGAAAACTCCTCCAATTCCCGGTTCGCGGCTTCGAGCTGCTCCGTGCGGTTTGATACCCGCTGCTCCAGTTCGGCGTTCAGCTGGCGCAGCGCGTGCATCTGCGCATCCACCTGCTGCTGTAGATCTCGATTCAACCGCCGCAGATCCTCTTCAGCCTCCAGCTGACGCATGCGCGTAAGACCGGTTTCCGCCAGCATCTGCGCCAGTTGCACCTGGAACGCCATGATTTCGCCGATGCGCTCCTTAGGAAGGATGCGAACCTTCGCCAGCGCTTCGAGATAGTCATCTTCGTCGAAGCCGTAACGTCTTGCCTGCTGGCGGAACGCCTCGATGTCGGGCGGTTCGTGCAACAGCTGCCCGGTGAAGATATTCGCCACGTGCTCGCCTTCGATGACCACCGGCGTGGCGTAATCGACCAGCCCCTGAGGGCAACGGTAACCGACGTAGGCCCCGTCGCCGAGATGATCCTTGATATACCGGTCGCTCTCTTGACAACGGGCGCAGGTCTCGGCGTTGACGCGATGGAATTTGGTGCAGATGTCCTGCCAGCCGACGGCGGTATGCACCACGCTGTCGTTGTCGATCAAGGCGTGATTGATGCCGGTCGCCTGATACAGCGTGTCCATCAACTGCTGTAGTCGCGGCAGATCGATCAACGCCGGCAGCGGATATTTCATGGCTGTCCGGCCCCGGCCGCGTGCGGCAGGGTGAAATGGATCGTCGCGCCTTCGCCCACCTTGCCCTCCGCCCAGACCCGTCCACCGTGGCGAACGACGACGCGCTTGACGATGGCCAGGCCGATCCCCGTCCCCTCGAATTCCTCGCGCGTATGCAGGCGCTCGAAGACCCCGAACAACTTGTGCACATAGTTCATGTCGAAGCCGGCGCCGTTGTCCTGCACGCTGTAATGGTCTTCATCGCCCTCACTGTAGCCCGCGAGGACGATCACGGCCTCCGCTTTCGCCGCGGTGAATTTGATCGCGTTCGACAGCAGGTTCACCAGAACCTGCCGTAACAGCGAGCGGTCTCCCCAGGCAACGGGCAGTTCGCCGACCTCCAGGCGAATCGCGCGCTGCGGCAGAAACGTCTTCTGTTCCGCAAAAATCTCCTGGGCCAGCTTGGCCAGATCGACGGGGGTCTTTTCCATCTCCAGACGATTGGTGCGCGACAGATCGAGGATGTCGCCGATCAACTGCCCCATGCGTTGTGCGTTTTCGCGCACCACCGCCAGCAGGTGGGCGGCATCGGCGTCAAGCTTTTCGCCATACTCGTCGCTGAGTATTTTGGAAAAACCGTCCACAGCGCGCAGCGGCGCCCGCAGATCGTGCGACACCGAATAGGCGAAGGCCTCCAGCTCCTTGTTGGCCGCTTCCAATTGGGAAGTCCGCTGGGCAACCCGCTGTTCAAGCTCGGCATTGAGCTTCCTGATTTCATCCTCCGCCCGCTTGCTTTCCGTGATGTCGTGGGCCGTAGCGTAGGTAACGCCCGTGTTTTTGTCGAAGTAGGCCGTCCACGACAGCAGAATGGTCGTTCCATCCTTGCGCAGATAACGGTTCACGAAGTTCATCGACGGACGAACCGTCACCTGCTTTTCCATTTCCTCGACCGTTCGCTGGCGATCCTCGGGAACGACGAATTCCAGAAAGGGTTTCGCCACCAGTTCGCTTGCCTCAAAGCCGGTAAGCTGCGTCAGCGCCGGATTGACTTTCAAAAAGCAGCCGAACGGATCGGCAATGCACATGGGATTGGTCGAGAGCATGAAGAAACTGAAATACTGTTCCCGCTCCCGCTCCACCTGCTTGCGTTCGGAGATGTCGTACATGGTCGATCGGCTCATCAGGAACGCGCCCGCCTCGTCCCTAACGGCGGTAGCGCTGACGATCACCGGCCTCAGCGAACCATCTTTGCACCGCAGATCGAACTCCAAACCGCTGACGTATCCTTCCCTCATAAACCTCGGGAAGTTCTCGCGAAAGGTGGCTATCCCGGTTTCACTGACGACATCTTCGAAACGCAACCGACCGACGACGTCCTCGCGCCGGTAGCCCAGCCAGTCCAGTTCGGTCTGGTTGATGCGGACGAAGACGCCGTTCGCATCGAGAGAGTGGTAACCGCAGGGCGCATGATCGTAAAGGTCTTCGATTTCGGCGCTCGCCTTGAGTCGCGCCGCCTGCGCCGCCAGTGCATCGGCCTCGTTGCGGCGGCGCAGGCGTGCAACGAAACCGATGCCGGCAAGACCCAGCAGCCAGATCGAGCCGTGGCCGATGGACAGGTCGCGCCGGGTAACCTCGGCTGCCCTGGTGAAGGGATCCAGTGAGAGCGTCACGGCAATGCCGCCGCGAACGTCGCCCAGCGTGTAGCCCTGCTGGGCATGGCATTTGAGACAACCCTTCTCGATGATGAAGGCCCGCATCATGCGCAGGTGCGGCTTGCCGTCGACCTCGCTGATTTCCCAGATTTCACGCTCCCCCCGCTCGAAGCGCCGCAGCACACTGCGCTCCCACGCATCCGGAGCATTGCCCGGATTGAGCGGCTTGAGACTGGTGATGTGGCCCTTCTCGCCGAAACCGCTACCGAAATAGGTCTGCACTTCGCGCAACATGTAGGCCGGGTTCATCAGGGTCAGTTTTTTCCCCGAGGTGGTTTCCACGTCCCGATCCGGCACATTGGCGAGATACGGGTTCGGCGGCGTCCGCTCGCTCGGCGGCACATAGACGCCGCCGTGGGAAGTCGCCCAACTGCGAAACGCTATATCCTTGCCCAGATAGGCCTTCGCTTCGTGGCGGGCAAGGTCCAGCGTCTGCTGGCGGTTGCTGAGCAGAGCCCAGCCCAGCGATCCGGCCAGAACCAGCGTCCACAGTGCTGCGGCAAACCAGGCGGAAGAGAAGAAACGGTTATTGTTATTCATGATGAATCGCGCACATTGCCTGTACCGTTAACCATACCCCAACGGACTCCCGGCCGGTACGCGCCTTATAATCCGCACCCCGCGCCATGCGCCGTGCAGCCGCATCAACCCCATGAATAAAAAGGTTTTCATCCGCACCTTCGGGTGCCAGATGAATGAATACGATTCCGACAAGATGCTCGACGTCCTCGCCGCCGGCGAGGGCACGGTGCAGACAGACAACCCCGAGGAAGCCGACATCATCCTGTTCAACACCTGCTCGGTGCGCGAAAAGGCGCAAGAGAAGGTGTTCCACGACCTGGGCAGGATCAAGCACCTGAAACAGCAGAATCCCAATCTGGTGATTGGTGTCGGCGGCTGCGTCGCCAGCCAGGAGGGTGCGGCCATCGTCGAGCGAGCGCCCTACGTCGACCTGGTATTCGGCCCGCAAACCCTGCACCGACTGCCCGGGCTGATCGCCGCGCACCGCGAAACGGGCAAGTCGCAGGTGGATATCTCCTTCCCCGAAATCGAAAAATTCGACCACCTGCCACCGGCACGCGTTGAGGGAACCTCGGCTTTCGTCTCGATCATGGAAGGCTGCTCGAAGTTCTGCACCTTTTGCATTGTGCCCTACACCCGTGGCGAGGAAGTCTCGCGGCCACTGGAAGACATCCTCACCGAAATCGCCGGGCTCACCGCGCAAGGGGTCAAGGAAGTCACTCTGCTCGGCCAGAACGTGAATGCCTACCGCGGCCACATCGAAGATGCCGATACAGACGCCGACCTCGCCTTCCTGATCGAGACCGTCGCCGAAATGCCGGGCATCGAACGCATCCGCTACACCACATCGCATCCGCGCGAAATGACGCAGCGGCTGATCGACACCTATGCCCGGGTACCCAAGCTGGTGTCGCATCTGCACCTGCCGGTGCAGTCGGGTTCCGACCGCATCCTCGCGGCAATGAAGCGCGGCTACACGGCGCTGGAGTACAAATCCATCGTGCGCAGACTGCGCGCGGCGCGACCCGATCTGTCGCTGTCTTCCGATTTCATCATCGGGTTTCCCGGCGAGACCGAGGACGATTTCGAGAAAACCATGAAGTTGATCGAGGACGTCGGCTTCGACAACAGTTTCTTTTTTATCTACAGCGCCCGCCCCGGTACACCGGCCGCCGAACTGGCCGACGACACGCCGGAACCGTTGAAGACGCAGCGCCTGATCCGCCTACAGCGGCGCATCGAGGACATGGCCTTCGAAATCTCCAAGACCATGGTCGGCAGCGTGCAGCGGGTGCTGGTGGAAGGCCACGCGAAAAAGGACGCCCGCGAACTGGCCGGCCGCACCGACAACAACCGGGTGGTGAATTTCGCCGGACCGGCACGGCTGGTCGGCCAATTCATCGATGTCGCCATCACCGCAGCGCTACCGCACAGCCTGCGCGGCGAGGCGGTGGTTGGCGATTAGGCGTCGCGCCGCCGCATGGCGGACTTTCAGTCCGCCGCCACCACGACCGTCACCAGATTCTCCGCCTTCACATGGCGGGCGAACGCTTCCCGCACCTGTGCGGCGGTGACCGCCTTCACACGCGCCGGGTAGTCATCGAGATAGCTTAGCGGCAGATCGTAGAAACCGATCACCGCCAGATAGCCGAGCAGCTTGGCGTTGCTGTCGATGCGCAGCGCCAGTCCGTCGGCCAGGTTCTGCTTGGCTGCCTTGAGCTCGGCCGCAGTGGGACCGCTGCGGAGAAAGCCGGCCAGCACTTCGTTCACCACCTTCAGCGCCGCGTCGGCCTGGTCGCGGCGCGTCTGTAGTCCGATCTGGAACGGCCCTTCGAGCTTGCGCGGCGAAAAATAGGAATGCACGTCGTAAACCAGGCCGCGCTTCTCGCGCACCTCGTTCATCAGGCGTGAGACGAAGCCGCCGCCGCCCAGTGTGTAATTGCCCACCAACAGCGGGAAGAAGTCGGGATCGCCACGGCGTATCGCCGGCATGCCGACGAGGATGTGGCTCTGCGCCGCCGGGTGCGGCAGCTTGACGGTCTCGGCCTTGGGCAGGGTTACCGCCGGCAGCGGTGCGTCACCACGGCCGGCAGGCAGGCCGCCGCTCAGACGCTGGGCGATGGCCTCCGCGTCGGCGCGACTGACGTCGCCAATGATCGAAATTACCGCGCGGCGGGCAGTATAGAAGCGCTGGTGATACTCGACCAGATCGTCTCGGCCGATGCGGCCGACCGATTCCACGCTGGCGCTCACGCCGTAGGGGTGCCCCGGATAGATGGCGGCGGCGAAACGCTTGCCGGCAATATGGTCCGGCCGCGTGTCGGCCTCCTGGATCGCCGCGATCGACCGGGCGCGTTCGCGCGCCAGCACAGCCTCGGGGAACAGCGGCCGGGTGAGGATGGTCTGCAGCAGTTCCAGTGCGCCATCGCGCTCAATGCGCGAGGAGAGGGTACGCAGCGTCAGGCTGGCGCGATCATCGTCCACCGAACCGCCGATGCGCGCGCCGAGATCGACCTGGCGCTCGGCAATCTGGTCCTCCGACCAGTCGCCGGCACCGGCGTCGAGCAGGCCATGGGTCAGGCCGGCGACGCCGGCCTTGTCCGCCGGGGCATGGATCGAACCGGCGGCAAAATCGATGTTTACATCGAGTATCGGTAGGTCGTGGCTTTCCACGAACAGGACTTTCGCGCCGGACGGCGCAATCCACTGCTGGATTTTCACACCGGCCTGCGCGGAGCAGGCAACGCAGGCGGCAAGCAGAAGCAAGAAACGCATTTTCATCAGTCTCGGGATCATCGGGGTCACCTCAACGCGCATGCCGCTGCACGACCGGCTTCTTCGGCTTGCTGCCGTCGATCGGCTGGGGATCGAGGACGGCCACCGTCAGGTGGTCGTCGCGGAAATATTTCTTCGCCACCGCCTGCACTTCCTCAGCAGTCACGCCGCGAATTTTTTCCAGTACCTTGTCGATGTTGCGCCAGCCCAATCCGGTCATTTCGGAATGGCCGATCTCCATCGCCTGGGCCATCATCGAATCGCGCTTGTATACCTGGGCGGCGACGGTCTGGGTCTTCACCCGCGCCAGCTCCTCGGCAGAAACGCCCTCGTCCTGTACCCGCTTCAGCTCGCCGCGCAGCGCGGTTTCGAGCTCGGCCACGGTCTTGCCTTCCGCAGGCTGGCCGTCGAACATGAATAGGGCTTCGCCGCGCACCGTGCCGTCGTAGCCGGCGCCCGCCGACTGCGCCACCTGCTGTTCGCGCACCAGGTGCTTGGAGAACCGGGCCGCATCGTGTCCGTCGAACACCGTCGCCAGCACTTCCAGCGCGTAATAGTCGCGATCCTTGTCCACATCCTCCAGCCGCGGCGCCTTCCATGCCATCAGCAGGTAGGGCAGCTTCGACGGCGCCTTCACCGTGACCCGCTTGATACCGGCCTGCTCCGGCTCGCGCTGCGGCTTGCGCTCGGGCAGCGCGCGCGGCGCGTAGCCACCGTAGTGTTTTTCGGCGAGACGGAAAACCTCGTTGTGATCGACATCGCCGACGATTACCGCCACCGCATTGTTGGGCGCGTACCAGGAGCGATACCAATCCCGCGCATCCTTCCAGTTCATGTGTTCCAGATCGTTCATCCAGCCGATCACCGGGCGACGGTAGGGATGGGCCTGGAAGGCGACGGCGCGCAGCGCCTCGCCGACCAACGCGCGCGGCTCGTCTTCGGTGCGCATGCGGCGCTCCTCCATCACCACCTTGATCTCCGAGGAGAATTCCTTCTCGGTCAGCGCCAGGCGACCCATGCGGTCGGCTTCCAGCGCCATGATTTCGGCCAGCCGGGCCTTTGGAATCATCTGGAAATAGGCCGTGTAATCGGTCGAAGTGAAGGCGTTTTCGCGGCCGCCGGCGGCCGCGACGCGACGCGAGAACTCGCCCGGACCGACCTTTTGCGTACCCTTGAACATCATGTGCTCCAGCACATGGGCGACGCCCGAGGTACCGTCCTTTTCATCAACGGCGCCGGCCTTATACCAGACCATCTGGATCGCCGTCGGCGCGCGATGGTCTTCCTTGACGATGACGCGCAGGCCGTTGGCCAGCTGTTTTTCGTAGGGGTTGGCCACGGCTGTGCCGCCGGTCGCGGCAAGCGCGACGCACAGGGCCGGATAGAGCAGAGTTCTTTTCATCATGAGCGAACGAGGCGCTTTATTAACGTGAAAAAACACAAATCGAAAGATGGGTACTTACCGAGCGCAGCGAGCAAGCAATCACCGTCCCCGCGAGGGGAGGCCGGGTGGGCGCGGGCCTTCTTCCTTTATGCCCGCGCTGTTCATGGCACGGAGGTGATGCTGGCGATCATGCGCGTTAGACTACGGGCCTTGCTTAATCCAAGGGCCGAGCATCATAGCGCGGCCTAGCTCTGACCGGTCTTCCCCATGTTTGGTTTCCTGAAAAAGAAAGACGGCACAGCGCCCGCGGCCGCCGAAGCAAACAAACCCTCCTGGAGCGAGCGCCTCAAGGCCGGTCTGGCGCGGACCCGCAACGCCCTCGGCGGCGGACTCGGCGGTCTGTTCGGCGGCGCGAAGATCGATGCGGAGCTACTCGACGAACTGGAAACCACCCTGCTGATGGCCGACTGCGGGGTCGAGGCCACGCAATGGCTGCTCGGCGAACTGAAGGCCCGAGTCAAGCGCGAGCGCATGGAGTCGCCGGCCCAGCTCCGCGCCGCACTGATCGAAGTGTTGCAGGAACTGCTCACCCCCCTCGAACAACCGCTTGACGTCGCCAACCACAGCCCCTTCATCGTCATGATCGCCGGGGTCAACGGCGCCGGCAAGACCACCTCCATCGGCAAGCTGGCGAAGCACTTCCAGAGCCAGGGGCACAAGGTGCTGCTGGCAGCGGGCGACACCTTCCGCGCCGCGGCGCGCGAGCAGCTGGTCGAATGGGGCCGGCGCAACGACGTGACAGTGATCGCCCAGGAAGGCGGCGATCCGGCGGCCGTGGTGTTCGACGCCATTTCCGCCGCCAAGGCACGCGGCATCGACGTGGTGCTGGCCGACACCGCCGGACGCCTGCCGACCCAGCTGAACCTGATGGAAGAGATCGCCAAGGTGCGCCGGGTGATCCAGAAAGCAGAGCCCAGCGGTCCCCATGAAGTCATCCTGGTGCTCGACGCCAACATCGGCCAGAACGCGATCCAGCAGGTCAAGGCCTTCGACAAGGCGATCGGCGTCAGCGGCCTGGTGCTGACCAAGCTCGACGGCACCGCCAAGGGCGGCGTCCTCGCCGCCATCGCCCGCCAGTGCCCGAAGCCGGTACGCTTTATCGGCGTCGGCGAGGGCATCGACGATCTACAGCCGTTCCGTGTAGAGGAGTTCGTCGCCGCACTGTTCGACGACGCGACCGCATGATCCGCTTCGAGCACGCCAGCAAACGCTATCCAGGCAGCATTGCCGCGCTCAGCGACGTCAGCTTCGAGGTCGCCCGCGGCGAGCTGGTACTGGTGGGTGGTCACTCGGGGGCGGGGAAGTCCACGCTGCTGAAGCTGGTCGCCGCCATCGAGCGACCGAGTGGAGGCACGGTGCTGGTCAACGGACAGAACGTCGGCGCCCTGCGCCCGCGGGCGATCCCCTATCTGCGGCGCAATCTCGGCCTGGTGTTCCAAGACCAGAAGCTGCTCTTCGACCGCAGTGCGCTCGACAACGTGGTGCTGCCGCTGGCCATCGCCGGCCTGCCGCCGCGCGAGGCAGCGAAACGGGCACGCGCGGCGCTGGACAAGGTAGGCCTGCTGGCGCGCGAAAAAGCCATGCCGATCGCCCTCTCCGGCGGTGAGCAGCAGCGTCTGTCGATCGCTCGGGCGGTGGTAAACCGACCCAACCTGCTGCTGGCAGACGAGCCTACCGCACACCTCGATGCAGAGACCGCGCGCGATGTGGCGGACATCTTTCTCGATTTTCATCGCGTCGGGGTGACGGTGTTCATCGCCACTTACGACGACCACTATTTCGAAGCGGCCGCACCGCGCAAGCTGGTGCTCAGCCACGGCCAGCTGCAATGAAAACCTGGCTGACCCAACACCGGGCTGCACTGACGCTGGCGCTACGGCGACTGCGGGCTGCGCCGCTGAACAGCCTGCTGTCGATCCTGGCAATCGGAATCGCCCTGGCGCTGCCGAGCGGTGGCTACCTGCTGCTGTCGAATCTACAAAGGCTGGCGCAAAAAGCCGCGCCGACGCCGCGCCTTTCGCTGTTTCTCAGCATCGACAGCGACCGCCGGACCGCCTCCGAACTGGGGGTACGTCTGAAAGCCCACGCCGGAATCAGTAGCTACATCTTCCTGCCGCGCGAGCAAACGCTGGCGCGGATGAAGAAAAACGAGGGGTTGGGCGACGTCATCGACGCTCTAGGCCACAATCCGTTCCCTGACGCCTACGCCATCACCCCGGCCTCCAGCGCACCCGAGGCGATGGAAGCGCTGGCCGCCGAACTTCGCGGCTGGCCGAAGGTCGAGCACATCCAGATCGATTCGGCCTGGGTGCGGCGCCTCGACGCCCTGCTCAATCTCGGCCGCAGCGGCCTCGCCCTGCTCGCCGCGCTGCTCGGCGGCGGGCTGGTGGCGATCACCTTCAACACTATCCGTCTACAGGTGCTGACTCAACGCGCCGAAATCGAGGTCAGCCGCCTGCTCGGCGCCACCGACGCCTTCATCCGTCGCCCATTCCATTATTTCGGCGCCCTCCTGGGCCTGGCCGGTGGCCTGGCGGCCTGGCTGATCGTGAGCCTGGCTACGTTGGCGCTGCGCGGCCCGGTCAATCAACTCGGCCAACTCTACGCACTCAACTTCGACCTTGCCACGCTCGGCCCGGTTGAGGCATGCTGGTTACTCTTCGCCGCCACCCTGCTTGGACTGGGCGGCGCCGCAATTTCCCTACGGCAACACCTAAAACAACACTGAAGGAGACCCAAATGTTCACTCGCCCCCTGCTCACCGCCGTCGCCCTGACGATCCTGGCCTCAGGCCCCGCCTGGGCTGAAGAGGAAAATGCCGCAGACGTATCGGCCAGTCTGCCTGCCGAGTTGCCTGCCGCACCCAGCCTCAACGCCTGCAAGCTGCTGGCCGCCGACGCCCTGGCGGCCTGGGGATTCGGCGCCGAACCCGCAGCGCGCGCAGACAGCCGCGTCATTGACAAGGATCATGTAGCCAGCCCGGGCAACGTCCGCGCCGATATCTGCTCGTTCGATAATGACAAAGAAAAGCTGCCCGCTAGGGCCTTTCTTGTCGTCGAAAGCTTTACCGACGACGTGACCGGGGACGCTGTCGCCGGTTGGCTCAAAACCGTATCGGACAAGATCAAACCGGCCGACAAGCTGGGGGAAACACGGATCGGCGACGCGACCTGCGAAACCGGCAACTATCCGGTAGCCACCAAGGCGGGCGAAGACCCGGTGACCCTCCACTTCGTCGCCTGCGACCGGCAGGCAGGGCGCCGCCACGTCAGCTTCAATTTTGAATGGCCGGGTGCCGACCCCAAGCTGCCGTCAACCAACGAGACCAAGGCGCTGCTTGATCAGGCCATCGCCAGCCTGCCGACCGCACCGTAATGCAAGACCACCGTATCCCCGTCACAATCCTGACGGGGTTTCTCGGCGCGGGCAAGACCACTCTGCTCAACGATTGGGTACAGCAGCCGGCGATGAAGGACGTGGCGCTGCTGATCAACGAATTCGGCGAAGTCGGCATCGACCACCTGCTGGTGGAGAAAGTGGCCGACGACATGGTGCTGCTGGATTCGGGCTGCATCTGCTGCACGGTGCGCGGCGACCTGACGCGAACGCTGACCGAGTTGCTCAAGCGACGCCAGAATGAACAAATTCGCGCCCTGTCGAGGGTGGTGATCGAAACCACCGGACTCGCCGACCCGGCACCGGTGGTGCACGCCATCAAGGAGGAGTTCTGCATCCGCTACCGCCTTGATGGGGTAGTGACGGCGGCCGATGCGACCCATATCGACCGCCAGCTCGCCGACCATTTCGAGGCAGTGAAGCAGGTGGCGATGGCCGACCGGTTGCTGCTGACCAAATGCGATCTCGCCAGCCCGGAGCAGATCGAGCAGACCAGCGCTATGCTTGCCCGGATCAATCCGGGCGCACAACAGATCCAGGTCCGTGGTGGAAAGTGCAGTGTCGAACAGGTACTCGGGCTGGGCAGCTACGACGTCGCCGGCAAACCCGAACTCGTCGCCCGTTGGCTCGGCGAGGAAGCCTTGCGCACAACGCATCATGCAGGACATCGCCACGATGTCAATCGCCACGACGCCAATGTCGAAGCCCATGTGTTGCGCTTCACGCAGCCCTTCAAATGGAGCGAATTCGCCAAGGCCGTCGATAGCCTGCAACTGGCCCATGGCGATCAAATCCTCCGCATCAAGGGCATCGTCTGCGTGCACAAGGATCCGCGGCCGGTGATCGTCCAAGGGGTCGGCTTTACCCGCTATCCGATCGCCTTCCTCGACCAATGGCCCGACGACGACCGTTCCTCACGTGTAGTTTTCATCGTCAGCCGGCTGGAGCGAAAGGCGATTGAGGATGCATTCAGGATCTACTGCAAGGTACAGGCCACGAAAATAGCCGTCGTCTGAGCCTGGCGGCGGCCAAATCCGCATCGAAGGAACTCGCGCACCGGTTTAGCACTCTATGGCCGAGAGTGCTAATATTATGTTCAAGGAGGTGCCCTTATGAGCCAAGCCCTGAGTTTGAAACAGTTTCCCGTTCCGTCCGCGGGCGGTAGCCTTGAGTCGTACATTCAGGCTGCGAACCGTATTCCGATGCTCTCGGAAAGCGAAGAGTTGGAATTGGCGCGGCGTCTGCACGATCATCAGGATCTCGATGCCGCCCGCCAGTTGGTGATGTCCCATTTGCGGTTGGTGATTTCGATCGCCCGCGGCTACCTAGGCTACGGGTTGCCGCATGCCGACCTGATTCAGGAGGGCAATATCGGCCTGATGAAGGCGGTGAAACGCTTCGACCCGGAGCGAGGGGTGCGGCTGGTGTCGTTCGCCATGCACTGGATCAAGGCGGAGATCCATGAATACGTTTTGAAGAACTGGCGCCTGGTGAAGGTCGCTACCACCAAGGCACAGCGCAAGCTGTTCTTCAACCTGCGCAGCATGAAGCCCGGCTCGGCTGCCCTCGGCCACGAGGACGTAAAGGCGGTAGCCACCAAGTTGGGCGTCAAGGCCGACGATGTGGTGGAGATGGAAATTCGCCTTGGCGGCAGCGACATAGCCCTGGAAAGCGGCAGCGACGACGAGGACGAGCGCTTCGCGCCGATTGCCTACCTCGCCGCCGATCACAGCAGCGAACCGACCGCCCAGTTGGAGCGTCGCGAATACGACCGGCTGCAAAGCGAAGGCCTGCAAGCTGCACTATCCAGCCTCGACGACCGCAGCCGCGCCATCGTTCAGCGCCGCTGGCTGCTGGATGACGACGAAGACGCGGCAACCCTGCACGAACTCGCCGCCGAATATGGCGTCTCGGCGGAACGCATTCGCCAGATCGAAGCCAAGGCGCTGCAAAAAATGAAAGGACACCTGGCCGCCGCGGCCTGAGTACCCTGCCAATGGATTACGGGCGACAGCGGAATCCGCTGTCGCCCGTTTTTATTGAGTAGATCGGACCCTACGCCAGCGCCGTTGGACTACCCGCCTGATTACGCCCGATTGGGCACCGGCTCAGAGCAGCAGGATGCTGAAGTAATGGTCCAGCAGCAATGCGGCAAACAAAAGGGAAAGATAGACGATCGACCAGCGGAAAGACGCCCGCGCTACATCGTCGCTGTAATGCCGCCACACCCGCCAGGCGTGCTTGAGGAAGACGGCGTTGAGTATCAGCGCCGCCGCCAGATACAGCGCTCCGCACATGCCGATCACCACCGGCAGCAGGGTCGCCAACGCCAGCCCGACGGTATAGAGGAAGACGTGGCGACGGGTGTACTCCGCGCCGTGAGTCACCGGCAGCATGGGCAGGCCGGCGGCTTCGTATTCCTTGGCCCGATAGAGCGCCAGGGACCAGAAGTGCGGCGGCGTCCACACGAAGATGATGAGAAACAGCAACCACGCCTCGGCCGGCGCCGAACCGGTGACGGCGGCCCAGCCGAGTACCGGCGGCATGGCGCCGGAAGCGCCGCCGAGGACGATGTTCTGCGACGTATTGGGCTTGAGGAACAGCGTGTAGATCACCGCATAGCCGACGAAGGTGGCCAGGGTCAACCACATGGTGAACGGATTCACCAGGCGATAGAGCATGGACAGCCCTACACCGCCGAGCATGCCCGAGAAAAAGAAGGTTTCGAACGGGCTGATTTCGCCGCGTGCCGTCGGCCGCGCCCGGGTGCGCGCCATCACGGCATCGGTTTTCTGCTCGACCAGACAATTCACTGCCGCCGCCGCACCGGCCACAAACGCGATCCCCACCGTGGCGGCCACTAGCACCTGCGGCGGAATCATGCCGGGTGCGGCGAGGAACATGCCGATCACGGCGCAGAACACGATCAGCGACACCACACGCGGCTTGGTGAGCTGGAAATACTGATCCAGTCGGTGGGTGACACCCTGGAAAACGAGGGTCGCGGTTCTCATTGGGAGCGGGGAAATCCAGTCGATATTTCAGGCTTGAAACTTTGACGTCAGTTTAACACGCGCTTCAAACGCATATACTGCGGGCTCCGCAGCTGCGTGCGGCGGAGCCTCATTCATCAGCCTGTCGTCCCGTCGTGAATCCCATCGTTTCCCTCCTGAATCCTCCGCCCGGCCCACCGCGGCAACTCGCGCGTGCCTGGCTCTGGCTGGGTATTGCCGCCCTCACCCTCGCTGGCCTGCTGGCCATCCTGCTCGGCCTGTCGCGCACCCCATCGATCCAGAACGTATTTCCATTGCGCGACTTCTTCAAGGCGGCGCTGGTCGTCCATGTCGACCTCTCGGTACTGATCTGGTTCATGGCCGCCGCCGGCGTACTTTGGAGCCTGGGCGGCGACCACCGGTTGCCCCGCCTCGGCTGGAGCGGCTTCGTCCTGGCAGCGGCAGGAACAGGACTGATAGCGGTCTCGCCGTTTTTCCCGCAGGCCGAGCCGCTGCTCAACAACTACATCCCGGTATTGCAACAACCGGTATTCTTCGCCGGTCTGCTGCTTGCGATGTGCGGCTTTGTCCTGACAACACTGCGGGCCTTGCTGACCTGCTGGCCGGAACGGATAGCCGACTGCGCCGATTCGGCATTGCGGTTCGGCATATTCCTCTCGGCGATTGCAGGGATCCTCGCGTTTGCTGCCTTTTTCGCCTCCTGGCTGGATACGCCTGAATTTCAGGGTCAGCATTACTTCGAAGCCCTGTTCTGGGGCGGCGGACATACCCTACAGTTCCAGCATACGCTGCTGATGACGGTCGCTTGGCTGCTGCTGGCATTGCATCTGGAAAGCGACATGCCGCTGCGGCCGCACGTTCTCGCCGGCTGCTTCGGCTTGGCCGCGCTGCCGCTGCTCGCGGTGCCACTGCTCTACGCGATGTGGCCGGCCGGTTCGCCGTATCACATTGCCTACTTTGCTCGCCTTATGGAAAGCGGGCATTTGTTCATGCTGCCGCTGCTCGCGGTGGCGGCAAAGCTGCTCTGGCAGATACGCTGTATCGGAGCAGCGGCCAAATCGGCCTTGCTCGCCTCCTTCCTGCTGTTCGCGGCCGGCGGCATTCTGGCATTCATGATCCACGGCGTGAATGTCGTCATTCCCGCCCACTATCACGGCTCCATTGTCGGCGTCACCCTGGCCTTCATGGGGCTGGCCTACGTTCTACTGCCGCGTCTCGGTTTTGCCGCCCCTGGTCCGCTGGCCCGCTGGCAGCCCTACGTCTATGGAATAGGGCAACTGACACACATTACCGGGCTGGCGATCGCCGGCGGCTATGGCGTACAGCGCAAGGTGGCCGGCGCCGAGCAGGTGCTGGTATCGTTGCCGCAGAAGATCGGCATGGGTCTGATGGGCCTTGGCATGGGCATCGCCGTAATAGGCGGCGCCATGTTCGTGGTGATCTGCCTGCGCGCGATGCTGCGGCGAGCTAACGACTGATCAGGCTCAGATAGTCCTGCGTCATTCGCTCCACCTGCTGCGGCGGCGAGAAAACCGCCTTGAGGCGACCGGCCGGGTCGATCAGGTAAATGGCAGCCGAGTGGTCCACCGTGTAATTGCGCGGATCGCCGCTGGCGGAATTGCGTTGGAAAAACACACCGAGATGTTTGGTTAGCGGCGCCAGGGCTTCGTCGCTTCCGGTCACGCCGACAAAAGCCGGGTCGAACGCCGGAACATACTGTCCCAGCAGCGCAGGTGTGTCGCGTAACGCATCCACCGAGACGAAGACCACCTGGGGCAACGGTGTGCCGCCGCTGGCGAGACGCCGACGTAACTCCTTCAACAGCGTCATCGCCGTCGGGCAGACATCCGGGCAATGGGTATAGCCGAAGAAAATCAGCGTCCATTTCCCCGTCAAGTCGGCCTGTGTAAAGATTCCCTGCGGCTTTTGCAGCGCGAAATCCGGCACCGGCCGCTCGTCGTCGAGCAAGGTGAATGCGCGCGGCGGAGCCCCCGCCGGCAGTGGACCACGCGTCAAGGCGCGCGACGCAAGATAGCCGCCGGCCGCAGCAAGCGCCAAGCCGACCAGCAACAGCAGGGTTCCGAGACGACCTTTCATATGCGGCTCTCCAAAAGCAACGAGGCGCCGTCAGGACGCCTCGTTTGATGCTACCGCTTTTTCGCCGCTTATTTCTTTGCGGCGCCGTACGGATACCAGTCGGCACCGACCGACGGCGGGACCGGCCAGTTGCCATGCGGCGGCGGCGAGACGGTGGACCATTCGAGCGAATTCGAGTTCCACGGATTGTCCGGCGCCTTTGGGCCCCTCGCTGCACCGATGATCCAGTTCAGCACCGCGATCACGAAACCAACGCCGAGGATCACCGCCCCCAGCGTCATCAACTGATGGGCCCCCTCGAACTGCGAAAAATGCGAATAGTCGTAATAGCGGCGCGGCATGCCTTTCACGCCAATATCCATCATCGTCCAGAACACCAGGTTAGTGCCGATGAAGGTGATCCAGAAACCGACCTTGCCCCAGAACTCGTTGTACATGCGGCCGGTGACCTTGGGGAACCAGTAGTACACCCCGGCGAAGATGGCAAACGTACCGGCCACGGCCATGACGTAGTGGAAATGGCCGACCACATAATAAGTCCGCGCCAGATGCACAGTGAGCGAGGTAACCGCCAGCGGGATGCCCGTCAGGCCGCCGATGAGAAACAGGAACAGCACGCCGAGGGCGTAGAGCATCGGCGTCTCGAAACTAATCGAACCTTTGTACAGCGTTCCGACCAGACCGATCACCAGCAGGCCAACCGGCACCGAGATCATCAGCGTCGTAATCATCTGGCCGATGCGCAGCCAATCGGCCATACCCGACACATAGAGGTGGTGCACCCAGACCTCTCCAGAAAGGGCGACTACGCCGAAGACGCCGCCGTAGACCACCATCTTGTAATTGAACACGCGGTTGCGCGAGAAGGTAGCGACGATCTCATAGATCACCCCGATGAAAGGCAGGAAGATTACGTAGACCGCAGGGTGCGAATAGAACCAGAACAGATTCTGGTAAGTCAGCACGTCGCCGCCCTGGGTCGGATCGAAGAAATGCGTTCCCAAATACTTGTCGAGACTGATCAGAGTGACCGCAGTGCCCAGCACCGGGACGAAGATCAGCTGTAGTACAAAGGCACCGAGAGTGCACCAGACGAAGATGTTGAGCTTGTTCCAGGTCAGCCCCGGTGCGCGCATGTAGGCGACAGTGGTGAGAAAATTGACGCCACCGATGATGGAGGCGAACCCCAGAATCAATACCGTGAAGGTATACATCGCCGTATTGCCGGTGGTGATCGTCGAATACGGCGGATAACCGGTCCACATCACGTCAGGTGGATCGGGCATGACGAAAGTCAGCAGTGCCAGGATGATGCCGACGTAGAACAGCCATACCGAGAGGGCGTTGACGCGCGGAAAGGCCACGTCCTTGGCGCCGATCATCAGCGGAATGCAGTAGTTGGCGAAGAAACCTGTCAGCGCCGGAATCTGGAAGCCGAGAATCATCATCGCGCCGTGGCCGTAGAGCCAGACGTTGTAGTTCGTTGGATTGGCGGTGATGGTCGGGCCGACAGTGGACAACTCGGCGCGCATTAACAGCGCGAGGATGCCGGCAACAGCGAAGGCGGCGATGGAGCCGATCAGGTAGAGCACCCCGACGCGCTTGTGGTCGGTAGTGAAAATCCATTCTTTTAGGTTCATGCGGGTTCTCCCTTCAGCTCTTGCTGGCCGTCGCGGCCTTGTTCTCGGCGACAGTCTTGATGCTGCCGCCCTGCTTGGAGCCTTCCTGGTCATACCAGGCCCGGAACTCCTCGGGCGCAAGGACGACGATCTTGCTCGCCATGTACGAATGCATCACGCCGCAGTATGAAGCACAGGTCACCACGTGCTCCTTACCCACCTCCTTGGGCAGGAACCAGAGATAGGTCACACGCCCCGGCATCGAATCTTCCTTGACGCGAAAGTCTGGAATGAAATGGTTATGCAACGTATCGCGGCTGGTCATGCGCAGCAGCACCGGCTTGCCCGCAGGCACCTTGAGTTCGTTTTGAGTACGGACGCCGTTGGGATAGGTGTAATCGAAGCTGTACATGCCCGTTTCAAGCTGGATCTCCAGACGGTCGGCCGGCACTTCGCGGTAGTTGTTCCATAGCTGCCAGCCGTTGGCCGCCACATAGAGGTCGTCAGAAAGGAAAACGAAGGTCGGAATCACCACCCAGGCCACCGCCGCGGCGGCAGAGAGCTTTGGGCCGTTGCCGACCTCGTTGCCGGGGCGGCGCCGATATTTCCAGATGAAATAAGCGGTCATCAATGCGAATAAGATGCCGATGATGGTGATGTCGATGATCACCTCGCGCCAAAGATGATCCCATCCTGCGGCAGGGTCCTTTATCACGCTACCGCTGGCGGTCTTTTCCGCCCAGGCCGCGGTAGCGGCCAGCATGCCCGCCAGTATCAGCGGGATGCGTTTCGTGGTCTTATGCATGCGTCGTTCTCCCCAATTTCCTTCGATAAACCCAGGCCCCCAGCCCGATCAACGTCAGCCCCAACAGCAGCGACCCGATCCCGGCCAGCAGCGAATAGTTCAGTTGGTACCTGCCTTCAGCGTAGTTGTAACTGAAGCAGGCACCGGTCAACATGTCGAACACCGCCGTCGACTCGGCAATGCGTTCCCAGTCGGCATCCACCAGTGCCAACTGCACAGTCTGCGCATCCATCCGCGTACCGTAGATGTAGCGTGCCACCCGCCCCTGCGGGGTGAGGAAGATCAGCACGTTCGGATGCATGAAGGCCGCCGCCGCATCCGACCAGAAATAGCGAAAGCCCAGACTGCCGGCGAACTCATCCGGCGAGCGGCTTTTCAGCACCACGTGGCGCCAGCCGTCACGCATCGCCCCAGGCACCGCCCCGGTCTTGCCGAGAAACGTGGCAGCCGTCTGTGCAGTGTCACGCGGATCGAACGAAACGGTAAGCACCCGGTAATCGCGGCCGAGTTGGAAGCGCTCGACCTTGCTCAGCACACGCGCGAGTTCCCCGCCCATGGTCGGACAGGTACCATCGCAGCCGTAATAGGAGAGCAGCAGGATGACCGGCTTGCCCAGCATCTGCGAAAGCTGAAACTCACGCCCCTGCTCGTCCGTCAGCACCGTATCGCCGCGCACGGGACTACCCAGAAAGCGGGGTTCGTCAATCTGCATCACCGACGCGTCCGGCGTACTGTTCTCGGTAGGTGCGGTCACTGCCTGAGCCAGGCCGGCGACCGCTACCAGTAATAGACCTGCGAAACGACGAAAAACCAAATGATGTCCACAAAGTGCCAATAGAGCCCGGCAGTCCGGGCGAAACCTTCATCCACATTGCCGCGCAGGGCTGAAACCAGACCGGCCAGAAAGATGGCAAGACCGACCACCACGTGGGAACCGTGCAAGCCGGTGATGGAGAAGAATACGGTGCCGAGCAGATTGGTACCGATGTTGAAACCCTCGTGCATCAGGTGGCTCCACTCGTAAGCGGACATGCCGAGAAAGCAGAAGCCGAGAACGATTGTGGCCATCAGCCAGTTCACATAGCCGCCGCGATTGCCCTGATGCAACAGGTGCTCGGCATAGTGAATGGTGAGCGACGAAGAGACCAACACGAAGGTCATCATCAACGGCATCGCCTTGGGCAAGTCGACGCTGCCGGCGGGAGGCCAGACGTCGGTATTGAGGCGCAGGTACCAGTAGGTGACGAACATGGCGACGAAGATCATCGCTTCCGCCAGAATGAACCAGCCCATCGCCGAATAGGACATACCGTCGCCCTTGCCCATGGCTTCGCTGGTCCAGCCTGCAACGCCTGAAACGATCATGATCAGGCCCAGCCCAAGGGTCAGCACCGAGGCAAAATCCTGGTGGTAGACGAAGTGCAACGAAAAGGCGATGACCAGCGCCAGAATGCCGAAGCTGATGACAAAGGGCCAAACGCTGGTATCCCAATGCGCGTGGCCGTCCGCCACTCCGTGAGCCCCTTCGTGATGCGCCATGAATTCCCCCTTAGAAATAACCGACCCGGACGTGCGACACTGACACCGTTGCTGTTGTTGCATGTGCTTCAGGAATCAAACATAATGCCGCGACAATTTGTCGCATCATTATTTCAATACTAAGCGAATTAAGCAACGCTTGACGCGCATTTCTTAAGGGGCACCATGACGAAGAAACCGCAACTGCTCGCCGCCATCCTGCTCGGTGCGGCGTGCCTCGTCTCACATGCAGCCGGCAATGTGGAAGCCGGTAAACAAAAGGCAGCCGCCTGCATGGGATGCCACGGACCCGACGGCAACACCGTACCAGAAATGTTTGCCGCATTGAAGGCTCCCAAGCTTGCCGGCCAGTTGCCGGAGTACCTCGAAAAGCAGTTGCGCGATTTCAAGACGGGACGCCGTAGCAACGAACAAATGTCTCCGCAAGCGCAGGCGGTCGCCGAAGCCGACATTCCTGATATCGCCGCCTATTTTGCCAGCCAGCCGGCCAGGCCCAATCCGGCAACGAAAAAGGACCAGTTGGCTGTAGGCGAAAAAATCTTCAATAAAGGCAAGAATCGCCCCGAAGTAGTTGCCGCCTGCCTCGGTTGCCATGGTCCTGCGGGCGCCGGCAATACGAACTGGAGCAAAATGATGGCTAAACAGCCTGCCATACTGGCGCCCGCCATCGGCGGACAACATGCCGGTTACATCGCGTCGCAACTGCTGGCCTATCGCGAAGGCAAACGCAGCAACGATGCCGCACACGTGATGCGCGATGTCGCGAACCGGTTGGATGCAAAGGATATCGAGGCCGTAGCGGAATACGTTTCGACGCTCAGCCGCTAAGGCTGCGCGAAACAACAGACGGAGGGGGAGACAGGGACGGCCCGCGGGAGGAATCCTGCGGGCCGAGCTCGTTTACCGCGACAGAAATGAAGCCGCTCAGGCAGAGCGGATCGATCAATGGCCGGCGAGCGCCTTGAGCAATTGGGCATGTACGCCGCCAAAGCCTCCATTACTCATCACCAGAATATGATCGCCGTTGTCCGCCGCCGCGACAACGGCCGCTACCAACTGGCCCAGATCCTCGAAACTGCGCGCCTTGTCACCGAGTCCGGCCAACGCCTCAGATGGATTCCAGTCCAAGCCGTGCGCGTAACAGAAAACCCGATCGGCATCCACTAGGCTGCCCGCAAGCTGGGCTTTCATGATGCCTAGCTTCATGGTGTTGGAGCGCGGCTCCAGCACGGCCAGAATCCTCTGCCCGCCGACCCGGCTGCGCAGCCCGGCGACGGTGGCGGCAATCGCCGTCGGATGGTGGGCGAAATCGTCATATACAGTTACCCCGCGTACCGTTCCCTTCACTTCCAGCCGCCGCTTGACGCCCTTGAACTCCGCCAGCGCGCTGAAGCCGATCTCCAGCGGCACACCCACATGACGTGCCGCCACCAGCGCAGCGAGGGCGTTGGCTCGGTTGTGCGCGCCGGGCAGCGCCAGCCGGGTATGGCCAAGCACACGGGTGGCACAGGAAACTTCGAACCCATCACCTTCGACGGCATCCGCCGTCCAGCCCTCCTCCGAGTTGAACCATTCCACCGGCGTCCAGCAACCGCGACCGAGTACTCGCCGCAGCGACTCTTCGGCAGCATTCGCGACGATCAGCCCCTGGCTCGGCAACGTGCGAACCAGATGATGGAATTGCGTCTCGATGGCCTGAAGATCAGCGAAGATATCGGCATGATCGAATTCGAGGTTGTTCAGAATGGCGGTTCGCGGACGATAGTGAACGAACTTCGATCGCTTGTCGCAAAACGCCGTGTCGTACTCGTCGGCTTCAATGACAAAAAACGGCGAGTCCGTCAAGCGTGCCGAAACGCCGAAATCTTCCGGCACACCGCCGACGAGAAAGCCCGGATTGAGACCCGCGTATTCGAGTATCCAGGCCAACAGCGACGTTGTGGTGGTCTTGCCATGGGTGCCTGCCACGCCCAACACCCATTTGCCGCACAGAATGTTGTCGGCCAGCCATTGCGGACCGGAGACATAGGGCAAATTGCGGTCAAGGATGGCTTCGAGGAGCGAATTGCCGCGCGAAATGGCATTGCCGACGACGAAAATGTCGGGCGCAAGGGCCACTTGCTCGGCGCCGTAACCCTCGGTCAGCGCGACTCCCTGCTCTTTGAGCTGGATGCTCATCGGCGGATAGACGTTCGCGTCGCAGCCGGTTACCGTGTGACCCGCCGCTCTTGCCAGAAGAGCGATGCCACCCATGAAAGTACCGCAAATGCCGAGTATGTGGATATGCATTGGGAAAGAGGGGGGTAATCGCCAATAGCGCTCTGGGGTGACGCGTACAATGGTGCCGAATTCTACCTTGCCGCCGGAACACCATGCCCCGCCACAAGCCCGTACAGCGCGCCCACGACACCTTCGCCCGACGCGCTGTTGCCAGTCTGGCCGCCCGACTGATGGCGGAAGAGGGGATCGGCGACTACGGCTACGCCAAACGCAAGGCGGCAAAAAGCCTGGGGCTGGCAGAAGGCGAAACCTTGCCAAGCAACGATGAAGTCGAGGCCGAACTTCGTATCTACCAATCGCTCTATCAGGAAGACGAACAACGTGATCGCCTCAAGGAAATGCGTTGTGCCGCACTCGATCTGATGCAACTGCTGGACGAATTCCATCCCTATCTGACCGGCGGCGTGCTGGACGGTACCGCAGGCCGTTACGCCTCGGTGGAACTCGACCTATTTGCCGACAGCGCAAAGGACGTGGAGATTTCCCTGCTCGCTCGCAACATCGCCTACGACACCTTCGATCCACGCCGCCACGGCCCCGATACCCCGGAAACGCAGCTTCGACTGGAGTGGGAAGATGTGCCGATGACGCTCTCGATCTATCCGCTCAACCTCGAACGACAACAGCGGCGTAACCCGCATTCCGGAAGCCGTCCGCAGCGCGCCAAAGCAACTGCCGTCGCGGCCCTGCTCGACCCGAAATGAACGGCGCGAGAATAGCTCTAGCGGCGTTCGCGGTCGCTGCAATCGCCGCATGGGCCGGCTACTGGATCAACCAAAGCAACACCCGGGCAATGCCGGCATCCGATCCGGCATTGCTCCGCCTGAGCAACGCGCCGCTGAAAACCCTCGACGGGAGGCCACGTTCACTCGCCGACTGGCGCGGCAAGGTTCTGGTGGTGAATTTCTGGGCGACCTGGTGCCCGCCCTGCCGTGCCGAGATGCCCGGTTTTTCGCGGATCAGCGAGCAATATGCAAGCAAGGGCGTGCAATTCCTCGGTATCGCCATCGACGACGAAGCCCCGGTGCAAGCCTATTCCCGCCACGCTCCGGTCAGCTACCCGCTACTGCTCGGCGACGGAACAACACTGGATCTGACAGCCCAGCTCGGCAACGCAACACAAGGCCTGCCGTTCACCGCCATCATCGACAGTGAAGGGCGTTTGACAGCCACCAAGGTTGGGATTCTGGGCGAAGCCGAGTTGCAGGCCCGGCTCGACGCCATCCTCGCCCGGCAATAACAAAACTGGACAAACTGTAGTCAATTGCGGCAAACTAGCTGCCATGACGAAGCCAACTCGCGGCCGCAGAGCCGACAAAAAAAGCGCCTCCGATACCGATCTACCGGTTCGAATCCTGGTTCTTCACGGTCCCAACCTGAATTTGCTGGGCAGCCGGGAACCCGAGATTTACGGCACCACCACCCTTTCCGACATCCACGGCGCCATGGAATCCCGCGCCCGCGTTGCCGGGGTACAAATCGAAAGCTTTCAAAGCAACCATGAAGGCGAATTGATCGACCGGGTTCAATCGGCCCGCAGCGAAGGCATTGAATTCATCATCATCAATCCCGGCGCCTATAGCCACACCAGCATCGCCATTCCCGATGCCTTGCGCGGTGTCGGCATCCCGTTCATCGAAGTTCACATCTCGAACATCCATGCCCGCGAAACGTTCCGCCACCACTCGCATTTTTCCGCCGCCGCTGTCGGCGTAATCTGCGGACTCGGCGTGCAGGGCTACGATCTGGCGCTCGACGCCGCCTTGGCGCGTCTGCGCCAAGCGCCGCAATCCTGATTCATATACCGGGGTGCCATTGCATCCCGGTTTTCTTTGTAGGGAGTCTCCATGGACCTAAGAAAACTTAAAACGCTGATCGACCTCGTCCAGAATTCGGGTATTTCCGAGCTGGAAATCAGCGAGGGCGAGGAAAAAATCCGCATTGCCAAACACGTTGCGGCACCGGCACCGACCACCGTGATGATGAGCGCCCCGGCCGCCGCCCATGCCCCAGCCCCGGCTCTACCCGCCGAACCGATTGGCAACGGCCTGCCCGAAGGCCATGTGGTTACCGCGCCGATGGTCGGCACCTTCTACCGCGCCGGCAGCCCCGGAGCACCGGCTTTCGTCGAAGTCGGTACCGCCGTCAAGCAGGGTGCGACGCTGTGCATCCTTGAAGCCATGAAGCTGATGAACGAGATCGAGGCCGATGTATCCGGCACGGTCAAGGCCATCCTGGTCGAAAACGGCCAGCCGGTGGAATTCGGCCAGCCCCTCTTCGTCATCGGTTGAGCGCGATGTTCGAGAAGGTTCTCATCGCCAACCGCGGAGAGATCGCCCTGCGCGTCCTGCGCGCCTGTCGCGAACTGGGTATTAAGACGGTCGCCGTGCACTCCACGGCCGACACCGAAGCCAAGTACGTCAAGCTGGCCGACGAATCGGTCTGCATAGGACCGCCCGCCTCGGCACAGAGCTACCTTAATATTCCGGCCATCATCTCCGCCGCGGAAGTCACCGACGCTCAGGCGATCCATCCCGGCTACGGTTTTCTCTCCGAAAACGCCGACTTTGCCGAGCGTGTCGAAACGTCCGGCTTCGTCTTCATCGGCCCGCGCGCCGAAACCATCCGCCTGATGGGCGACAAGGTCAGCGCCAAGAACTCCATGAAGGAAGCCAGCGTACCTTGTGTGCCCGGCTCGGAAGGGGCCCTGCCGGAAGACCCGAAGGAGATCGTCAAGATCGCCCGTGCGGTCGGCTATCCGATCATCATCAAAGCTGCCGGCGGCGGCGGCGGGCGCGGCATGCGCGTGGTGCATACCGAGGCTGCCCTGCTCAATGCCGTCGCTATGACCCGCAGCGAAGCCGGTGCCGCCTTCGGCAATCCGACGGTATACATGGAGAAATTCCTCGAAAACCCGCGCCACATCGAAATCCAGGTTCTCGCCGACCAGCACGGCAACGCCGTCTATCTGGGCGAGCGCGACTGCTCGATGCAACGCCGGCACCAGAAAGTAATCGAGGAAGCGCCCGCCCCCGACATTCCCCGTCGCCTGATCGTCAAGGTCGGCGAAGCCTGTGCCGCCGCCTGCCGACGCATCAACTACCGCGGTGCCGGCACCTTCGAGTTTCTTTACGAAAACGGTGAGTTCTATTTCATCGAGATGAACACCCGGGTGCAGGTTGAGCATCCGGTGACCGAACAGGTGACCGGGGTCGATATCGTCCAGGCGCAGATTCGCATCGCCGCCGGCGAGAAGCTCTGGCTTAAGCAGCGCGACGTTGCGCTCAAGGGCCACGCCATCGAGTGCCGCATCAATGCCGAGGATCCGTTCAAGTTCACGCCGTCGCCGGGCAAGATCACCACCTGGCACGCGCCCGGCGGCCCGGGGATACGCGTCGACTCGCATGCCTATTCCGGCTACAACGTGCCGCCCAATTACGACTCGATGATTGGCAAGGTCATCGCCACCGGCGACACCCGCGAACAGGCGATCCGCCGCATGCGCATCGCCCTGTCGGAAATGATGGTCACCGGCATCAAAACCAACATCCCGCTGCACCAGGAAATGATGCTGGACGAACGCTTCGTTCTGGGCGGAACCAGCATTCATTATCTTGAAGAAAAACTAGCCGCCAAAGGAAAATAGCCGCGTGTGGGTCAATGTCTCGCTGCTCACCGACGCGACCCATGCGGACGCCCTTTCCGAGGCCCTGATGGACCACGGCGCGCTTTCGGTCAGCGTCGAGGACGCGCAGGCCGGTACTGAAGCGGAAACGCCGCAGTTCGGCGAGCCGGGCAGCGCGGCCACGCCATTGTGGCAGCAGAGCCGGGTGGTCGCGCTGTTCGAACCCGGCGACGACCTCCCCGGCCGTGTCGCAGCGGCCTGCCAGGCCATCGGCCTCGACGATCTGCCCGACTTCGAACTGTCGGAAGTTGCAGAGCAAAACTGGGTGCAGCTCACCCAGTCCCAATTCGATCCGATCCGCATCAACGACCGGCTGTGGATCGTACCCTCCTGGCATGTCGCTCCCGACGCGCAGGCGATCAATATCGAGCTCGACCCCGGTCTCGCCTTCGGTACCGGCTCGCATCCGACCACTTACCTCTGCCTGCAATGGCTTTGCGAAACGGTGCGCAGCGGCCCGCTTGGGAATCCGAGCGTACTCGACTACGGCTGCGGCTCGGGGATTCTCGCCATCGCCGCGGCAAAGCTCGGCGCAGCGTCGGTGCTCGGCGTAGACATCGACGACAGGGCGCTCGAATCGGCGCGCTACAACGCCGAGCGCAACCGCGTCGAGCTCTCGCTGCGCCATTCGCAGCAGGCGTTGAACGAGACCTTCGATCTGGTCGTCGCCAATATCCTCACCAATCCGCTCTGTGTTCTCGCGCCCCTGCTCGCCGGCCGCGTCGCCGCAGGCGGACGCCTGGCGCTGTCGGGCGTGCTGGAGAGTCAGGCGCAACAGGTCATCGCCGCCTACGCGCCCTACATCGCCCTCGCCGTCGGCGCCACTCATGAGGGCTGGTGCCGTCTGGAAGGCCGGAGCTAGTTTTGCTCACCCGTTGCCCCGCCTGCGCCACGACGTTCCGCGTCACCCCGGAGCAATTGAAGATCCGCCTCGGGCGGGTGCGTTGCGGCGCCTGCAACACCGTGTTCAACGCGCTCGATGCGCTGGTCGAGGAAGTCGTCGTGCCGCTTCCGGAACAGAGCGAAGCGGCCACCCCGGGGAACGTCTATGCAGATGGCGAATTGGCGGCACCGCTTCCGGCGCAAGTGCCGGAAGCGCAAATCGCGCCGGTGCCCGAGCCTGTCATGGATGATCGACACCCGACACTGATCACCGCCGACGAGGTGGCGCTGGCATTGCCCGACCCACCCGCCACCGAACAGGCAGAGTCCAGCGAAACAGATCCGCCGCCCGCCGCCGTCACCGAGCCAGAATCTGCGACGGAACCGGAAACGCTCGCCGATGCCGAAGACACCGTTGCGCCGCCCGCTTTCGAGCCCACCCTGCACGAACCACGTTCACCGCGACGCTGGCCATGGCTGGTCGGCTCACTGTTTGCACTGCTGGCCCTCACAGCACAGGCGCTGATGCACTTCCGCAGCGAAATTTCGGTGCTCCAGCCCGACCTCAAGCCCCTATTGCAAGCGGCGTGCGCGGCCGTCGGCTGCCAAGTACCGCTGCCGCAGAAGATCGATCAGCTCGGCATCGAAACCTCCGATCTGCAACCCACGGACGGGCAGAAAGGCCGGCTGCAACTCACAGCGACCCTGCACAACCGTGCACCATTTGCCCAAGAATACCCGCTGCTCGAATTGACCCTGACCGATGTCGCCGACAAGCCGCTGATCGTCAAATCGTTGCAGCCGGCCGAATACCTGCCTACACCCTTAAACGCAACAGCAGGTTTCGCCGCCGGTGGAACACTGCCGATCAGCCTGCTGCTTGATGCCGGCGATACGCCGGCCGCCGGCTACCGTCTCTACCTTTACTATCCATAGGCGAGCAGGGATACCGTCCCCCTCGCCAATCCTCGACCGACTTTTGCCATCACTTAGCGAAACGTTTATGAAAACCTTGATCTGCGGTTCCATGGCCTACGACAACATCATGGTGTTCCATGATCGATTCAAAAATCACATCCTGCCGGAACAGATTCACATCCTCAACGTCTCCTTCCTGGTACCGGACATGCGCCGCGAATTCGGCGGCTGTGCCGGTAACATCGCCTACAACCTCAAGCTACTCGGCGGCGAGCCGCTGATCATGGCCACCCTGGGTGAGGATTCGACGCCCTATCTGCACCGCCTCAAGCAGCTCGGCCTGGATGCCCGCCATGTCCGCGAAGTGGCGGGCAGCTATACCGCGCAGGCATTCATCACCACCGACCTCGACGACAACCAGATCACCGCCTTCCACCCCGGAGCGATGAACCATTCTCACCAGAACAAGGTCGCCGATGCCGAAGGCGTTCGCGTCGGCATCGTCTCCCCCGACGGTCGCGACGGCATGCTGGAACATGCGCGCCAGTTCCGCGCCGCGGGAATCCCCTTCATTTTCGATCCGGGCCAGGGTCTACCGATGTTCAACGGCGAGGAATTGCTGGAATTCCTGAAACTCGCGAACTACTGTACGGTCAATGATTACGAAGCGAAGCTGATCGCCGACCGCACCGGCCGCAGCATCGAGTCCCTGGCAGGCGAAGTGGAGGCGCTGATCGTCACGCTCGGCGGCGAAGGATCGCAGATTCATGTCGGCGGCAAGCGAATCGACATTCCCGGCGTCAAGCCGGACTCGCTCACCGACCCGACCGGTTGCGGCGACGCTTATCGTTCCGGGCTGCTCTACGGCCTCGCCAACAGCTGGGAATGGGAGAAAACCGGGCGTCTTGCGTCGCTGATGGGAGCGATCAAGATCGCCCATCGCGGCGGACAGAACCACAAACCGTCGCGGGATGAAATCGCCCGCCGTTATCTGGCCGCTTTCGGCCACGCACTTTGGTAAGGAGATCGAAATGAACGCACGCACTCTTTCACTCGTCACGGTAGCCCTGCTGGCACTGCTGGCCGGGTGCACAACCAGTTCCTCCGGCTCGGTTTACGAACGCGGTCAGGCCCAGCGCGAAATGTCGGTACGTACCGGCGTGGTGGATAGCGTCCGCCGCGTCACCATTGCCGGCAACAAGTCGATCCTCGGCGCCGGTGCCGGCGCAATCGTCGGCGGCGCCGCCGGCTCCAAGGTCGGCCAGGGCCGGGGTTCAGACGTCGGCGCCGTGCTTGGCGCCGTTGCCGGCGGGATTGCCGGCTCCGCCATCGAGCAGGCGACGACCAAGAGCGACGGGGTGGAAATCACCGTACGGCTGGACAACGGCAGCGGCCTCGTGGCAATCACCCAGGAAGCCGACGAAGAGTTCCGACCCGGCGACCGGGTGCGCCTGATCAGCAGCGGCAGCACCACCCGCGTCGCACACTGACGCGCCAGTCATCAAACTGAAACCGCGCCGACGCAAAATCGGCGCGTGATTTCAGCTCTCCTCAGCGCCCACCTCAACGTCCGTGCCGCCTTCCGTCTGGCACGCACGGGCCTGCATCTGTTTTGGGGCTGCGTCACCGTGGCACTGGTATTTCCGTTCGTCGGCCTGCCGCGACGGCGAGCGCTGAAGCAGCGCTGGTCGCAGCAACTGATGGATGTGCTCGGCATTCGCGTGGTCATCGAGAGTAACGGCCAGCTGACCGGGCTGCTGGTGGCGAACCACATTTCCTTTCTCGACATCTACGTCATCAATGCCCTCGAACCCGCCGCCTTTGTTTCCAAGGACGAGGTCGCGGACTGGCCGCTGATCGGCTGGCTCTGCCGCCATACCGAAACCATCTTTCTCGCTCGCGGCAACCGTCGGGCCGCACAGCGCACCAGCGCAACAATGACGGCGCAATTACGCAGCGGCGCCTGCATCGCGGTGTTCCCCGAAGGCACGTCCAGTCGCGGCGATGCGGTACTGCCGTTTCACAGCGCGTTGTTCCAGCCAGCGGTGGATGCCGGAACGACGGTAACGCCGGTCGCCCTGCGCTATGAGGATCGCACGGGCCGTCTCCACGCGGCACCGGCCTACGTGGACGACATCACGCTGCTAGAGTGTCTGTGGTCGATCGCTTGCGCCACCGGGCTGGTCGTCCGCGTCGCCATTCTGCCGGCGCTGGATCCGGCCGCGGCCGAGCGGCGGCACCTGTCGGCGGCGGCCCATCAGGCAATCAGTGAGCGCCTTAATCCCAGCCGCCCGGCGCCACCTGACGTTCGCAGGGGAGTTGAAATACCTCGCGATCTTCCAACCGCACGGCCGTCAACGCTCCGCCCCAGAGACAACCTGAGTCCAACGCCATCAGATTCGTTTCCAGCCTGAGGCCGAGCGCCGACCAATGGCCGCAGACGATGGTGTGGCCGGCACTGGCGCGACCGGGTACGCGGAACCAGGGCAGAACATCCGGTGCAGCATGTTCCGGCGGCCCCTTACTGCGGAAATCCATCACTCCCTGCGCGGTGCAGAAGCGCATCCGCGTCATGGCATTGACCACCACGCGCAGACGATCCCAACCGTACAACGCATCATCCCATTGCATCGGCTGGCTGCCCCACATGTGGGCCAGAAAGTCGCGATAGTTTGCGCCCGTCAGCGCGGCGCGGACCTCGTCGGACAGCGCCGCCGCCTGGGCGATGGACCAGGACGGGAGCAGGCCGGCATGCACCATTGCATGCTCGCCTTCGGCATGGAACAGCGGCCGGCTGCGCAGCCAGGCCAGCAGTTCTGCGCGATCCGGCGCCGCCAGCACCGACGCCAGCGTGTCCTCCGTACTGGCGCGGCCATGGCCTTCGGCCTGCATCACCAGATGTAGATCGTGATTGCCCAGCACGACTACCGCACGCTCACCCAAACCCATGACGAAGCGCAGAACTTCCAGCGACTGCGGGCCGCGATTCACCAGATCGCCAACCAGCCAGAGCCGGTCGCGAACGGCGTCGAAATCGATCCGCTGCAACAGTTGCACCAGCGCCTGGTAGCAACCCTGGATGTCGCCAATCGCGTAGGTCGCCATCAATGCTCCACCGGGCGGTATTCCGGCACCCACTGCCGCAGCCCGGCCTTGACCTCGGCCTCGTCGCGCACTGGCACGGCCAGCCAGCGTTCCAGCGCCGCCAGCCAGGCCGCATCGGGGGCGCCGTCGGCCTTGGCGATGCGCAGCTTGGGGTGCGGCGTCGGCAGCGTGGTTTCGCTGTCGGCGAGCAGTTCCTCATAGAGTTTCTCGCCCGGCCGCAGGCCGGCAAACTCGATGCCGATCTCCTCTTCGGTGTAACCGGAGAGCCGGATCATGTCGCGCGCCAGATCGACGATTTTCACCGGCTCGCCCATATCGAGCACCAACAGCTCGCCGCCGCGCCCCATCAGACCGGCCTGCAGCACGAGCTGCGCGGCCTCCGGGATCAGCATGAAATAGCGCACGATGTCCGGATGCGTCACCGTCATCGGGCCGCCAGCGGCGATCTGTTCGCGGAACTTGGGAATCACGCTACCGCTCGAGCCGAGCACGTTGCCGAAGCGCACCGTGACAAAGCGCGTCGCACCAGCCCCCGCCTGCAAGGCGCGGCACACCTGCTCGGCGAGGCGCTTGCTGGCGCCCATCACATTGGTCGGATTGACCGCCTTGTCGGTCGAAACCAGAACGCACTCCTCCGCGCCGTTGGCGATGGCTACTTGCGCCACGCGATAGGTACCGAGCACGTTGTTGCGGACCGCCTGCCAGGCATTCTCCTGCTCCATCAGCGGCACGTGCTTGTAGGCGGCGGCATGGAACACCAACTGCGGCCGATGCGCGGCAAACACCTGCGTCAGCCGGGTTTCGTCGCGCACGTCGCCGACCGCATAGCATGTCGCAAGATCGGGCAGGCGGACGGCGAATTCCTCGCCAATTTTGTAGAGCGCGTACTCCGACTGATCGAAGCAGATCAGTCGCGCCGGACCGAAACGGGCAACCTGCCGGCAGAGTTCGGAGCCGATCGAGCCACCCGCCCCGGTAACCAACACCACCTTGCCGCCGAGTAGGCCGTGCAGGCCGGCATCGTCGAGTTGTACCGCTTCGCGGCCGAGCAGATCCTCGAGCTCGACCTGGCGCACCTCGGAGACCGACACCTTACCCGACAGCACATCGCCCAGCGCCGGCACCGTCAGCGCCTGCAAGCCGGCACCCACGGCAATTTCGATCGCATGGCGGCGCACGCCGACACCGACGCCGGGCATGGCGACGATAGCGTGCTGCACATTCAGCCGCCGTGCATGCACGGGCAAATCCTCCAGTCGGCCAAGTACGTTAGCGCCGTGGATCTGCCGCCCGACCTTGCCTTCGTCGTCGTCGAGCAGGCCCATCACCTGCCAGCGCGGGTTGCGCGCCAGATCACGCAGCAGCGCCGCCGCCGCCTCTCCGGCGCCCAGCACCAATACCGGCATAGCATCGAGCTGGCGCGGCGAAAACAGGTGGCCGTCCTTCCATGCGCGATAGACGAAACGCCCGCCGCCCATCATCAACACCAGCAGCAGGGGATCGAGCACCAGCGCCGAGCGCGGCACTTCATGCAGACGGTTGACCATGAACAGCGCGACCGGCGTCGCCAGTGCCGCCGTGCCTGAAGCAACGGCGATGCGGCGCAGGTCGGGAATGCTGGCGAAGCGCCAGATGCCCCGATAGAGGCCGAAGGAATAGAAGATCAACCCCTGTAGCGGGAGCACCACCCACAGGCTTGAGCGCATGCTCTCGGCGAAAAGCGGCGGAATGTCGAAGTTGAAGCGCAACCAGTAAGCGCAGCTCCAGGCCGCCAGCGCCGCGGCAATGTCGTAGGCCGTGGCGGCGAGAATCCGCCAGTTCCAGTTCACGGACGGCCTCCGTTCGTGTGATTACGCCAGCGCCGATCGATTACCCACATCAATGCACACAACACGCCCAACCAAGCCGCCAGGCCAGCCCATTGCACGACGTCCGGCGTCGTTTGCAATGCCAGCGCCGACGCGCCGAGCGCCGCCATCAGCGCATATTCGTGCAACGCCAGACGGCGGTGGCTCCAGCCCATGCGCACCAGCCGCTGGTAGTAGTGCTCGCGATGCGCCTGCCAGACGCGTTCGCCACGCAGGCCGCGGCGCACCAGCGTCACGCTGGCATCGACGACGAAAGGGGCGAACACCAGCAGCGGAAACCATGCCGGCCACAACGCCTGCGTCCACCCAGCAAGACCGATGGCGCCGGCGAGAAAACCAAGCGGGATCGAGCCCACGTCGCCCATGAAAACACGCGCCGGATGAAAGTTGAACAGCAGGAAACCGGCGGCGGCGGCGGCAACGCCGAAGCTGATGAATGCGAGGCTCTCGTTACCGGGCAGTGCGGCCAGGCCATAGACGCCAAAACCGAAGACGGCCATTCCGCCGGCCAGGCCGTTGGCGCCGTCCATGAAGTTGTAGAGATTGGTCAGCCAGGCCAGTGCCAGCGTCGTCATCAATAAGCCTGTCCATCCCGGGTTCGCCACCAAACCCGCATAGGCGGCGGCGACCAGCGTATGCGCAGCAAAACGCAGCACAACCGGCATGCCCCAATGATCGTCGGCATACGAAACCACGGCGAGAACGGCAACCGCCGGCAGCAACCCTTGCGGCGGAGCCATCGCAACCGTCCAGACGGCAAGCAACGCCAGAACGATGACCAGCCCGCCGATGCGCGGCACCTTGCCGGTATGCAGCGAGCGGTGGTTGGGCTCATCGACGGCCAGCCGCCACGCCAAGCCGCTACGCAGCAGCAGGAAAAGCGTTGCAGCGACGAGCGGCAAGGGCAACAGGAAAAGCAATGAATTCGGAATATGCATTTTGGCAGGGGCGGGAACGCTCAGATTATAGTCGCGCAGCCCCGCCATCCCGGCGTGACAGTCCTCAACCGCCCGCGCGATAAGCGTCGACGGCAAACTTGACAGCAGCCTCGAAATCAAGCGGAGGTTGCCATTGCAGAAGGCTGCGGATTCGCGCCGAATCGATCGCCAGCGAACCGAGCAGGCGATCCGCCTCCGCCCCGCGCCCGATCGATGCCGCCAAGCCTCGCAGCAACGCCGGGGGAAAAGGGAACAAGCGGCACGGCCGACCCATCGCCGCAGCGATGACACGAATCAATTCCGGGGTCGATACATCGCGCCCGTCGGAAACGAGGAAGGTCTGTCCGACAGCGGCCGGATGAGTAAGACAGCAATCGATGGCATCGCAAAGATTGCCCAACGCCAGCATGCTGCGGCGATTGTGCAGCGAAGCCAGAGGCAACGGCCAGCCAGCCTCCACCAGTCTGATCAGGCGCAGAAAATTGGCGCCGACGCCGGGACCATAGATCAGTGGCGGGCGCAGGATCACGTACTCCATTCCAGCTCGCTCGGCCAGGTCGGCCAGCGCACGTTCTGCTTCCCACTTGGAAATGCCGTAGGGATCGACGGGCGCCGGCGGAGATGCTTCGTCGAAGGCAACGGAGCCCGTCGCTTCGCCATTGACTTTGATCGAGCTGAGAAAAACGAAGCGCCGGACACCGGCATCCGCCGCCGCCCGAACAAGCGACACGGTGCCGGCAACATTGACGCGACGGTAGGCTGCCAGCGGATCGGCAGCCGATTCCTGCATCACATGTACCCGCGACGCCACATGGACAATCGCGTCTGCGCCCGCTAACTGCGCTGACGTTACCGGATCAGTGCCAATATCGCCCAGAACGCAACTGGGTATGCCCACGAAAGCGCCGCCGGGTACCTGCTTCCGTACCCCGGCCAGAACGTCATGGCCGCACAAGGCAAGCGCCGGGCACAGCGCTCTGCCGACAAATCCCGTGGCACCGGTAACGAGTACTCGCATCCGAACCCCATAAAAACTCCGCACGCATGCATGCATGCGCAATCGCCGCGGTTCCGTTGGCGCAGGCTGCCCACAGAAACTTGCGTTAGCCTCCGGGAACCCGGTTCGCCATCAGTTCGCGGTAAACCGCCATCGTATTGGCGACAACTTTTTCCTCTGAAAATTCTTCCAACACGCGCGATCTGCCACGCTCGCCCATTTTCTTGCGCCGGACGGGATCAGCCAACAACTCTCCAATCGCAGCAGCAAGTGCCTCGAAATCCCGCGCCGGTACCAGCAGGCCATTCGCTTTATCGGCAACGATTTCACGGCATCCCGGCACGTCGGTAGCGACAAGAGCTCGCCCACAAGCAGCGGCCTCGAGCAATACCTTTGGCAAGCCCTCCCGATACGAAGGCAGGCAAACCAGAGTTGCCTTCACTAGAACGTCGGGCATATCGTCACGACGGCCCCACCATTCAACAACGCCCTCTTTGCGCCATGCCTCCAACTGGGAGGTTGGCACGGCGGCCGGATTTTCGCGATCCGTATCGCCAACAAGGACAAATCGCGCCACAACGTTGGCCCGCCGCAGCAAACGGGCGGCATCCACGAACTCGGCGATACCCTTATCCCACAGCATTCGCGATGCGAGCACAACCAGCGGCGGGCCTGGTGGTTCGGGCACTGGGGAAAATCGCTGCGGATCGACGCCCGAACCACGAATGAGTCGTATCCGATCCGGAGAGATTGCACCGGCCGCGATCAGCAGCTTCTGATCATCGGGGTTCTGTAGGATCAGCAGCCGATCCCGCCCGCCCAGCAGCATGCGATAAGCGCGAACCACGATCGGTCTGAGTACGCGGGCGAGGCGCGCGCCGGAAGAAAATACAAAACCCATGCCGGCGATGGCATTCACGACGCGGAGACGATGATGCATTAGACAAGCGGCAATGCTTCCGTATAGAACCGGTTTAAGCGCCACCTGATGGACAATATCCGGCCTTTCCAGACGATAGAGCGCCACCAGGCGCGCCAGCACGACCAACTCGCGAAACGGATTCATGCCGCGGCGCGACCACTCAAAGGGCACGAGTCGCAGACCTGCGGCGCGAATCGCATCGCCATGATCGCTTACCCGAGTCACTACCGTCACTTCAAATCCGGCATCCCGTGCCGCTATCGCAAGCGGCAGTCGATGCGAAATGAAATACCAGTCCTCGGTAACCAGGAAAAGGATTCGCCCGTTAGTCACCCTGAGCCTCTAGCCAGGACTGAAAAGTCAGAACGTTCCACAGCCAGTATTGCCAGTTGCGCCTTCCGGACAAGTGTTCACTCCATCGCTGCCTGATCGGCACAGGATCGAGATAGCCCTCTCGGCGTATTCTTTCGCCGTCCAGCAATGATTCAGCCCATTCTCGCAACGGGCCACGTAGCCAGCAGTCGAGCGGAATGCCGAAACCCTGTTTGGGCCTTTCTATCAACTGTCGCGGTACGTGTTTGTAAAGCAGCTGGCGCAGCAACCATTTACTTTGACCATCGCGCATCTTCATCGATTGCGGCACACGCCAGGCAAACTCGACAAGTTCGTGGTCGAGCAGGGGGATGCGGGATTCGAGACTCACGCCCATCGAGGCACGATCGACCTTGGTCAGAATATCGCCTGGCAGATAGGCCAGAAAATCGTGACACATCATGCGTTCGGTAAAGTCCTCCAGATTCGCGGCCAGTAATTGTCGATCTGCCCAGGTCGGGAATTCGGAGCCACCGACCACTACCGCACACGGATCCTGCTGTTGCGACAACAATCGTCGATACAGCGCATCCGGAGTCTGCGCATCAAGGATCGACGCAAGTTTGTGAACCCGGTCGCCGGGCTGGAGCATGCGCAGCCTTGATGGCAGAACAGGGTATGCCGCCTGCGCCAACGAGTCCCATCGTTGCGGAGACAAACTCAGGGCGACGCGCGCCGCCACATGGCGCATGCCGACCGGCAAGAACCCGATTCGTCGCCAGACGGTGTGGCCCCACACGTAGCGGTTGTACCCGCCGAACAGCTCGTCGCCACCATCGCCCGATAACACGACAGTCACATGCTTGCGCGCCAGTTGCGCTACGAGATACGTCGGTATTTGCGAGGAGTCGGCGAATGGCTCGTCGTACAACACAGGCAATCGCGAGATGACTGCTAGAGCCTCTTCCGGCGTCACATAAAGTTCCGTATGGTCGGTGCCGAGATGCCGCGCCACTGCCTTGGCATGCTCAGCCTCGTTAAATCCAGCCTCATGAAAACCGATGGTGAAGGTGCGCACCGGTACTCGTGACTGTGCCTGCATTAACGCGACAACCAGCGACGAATCCACACCACCGGAGAGAAACGCGCCCAAGGGAACATCGGCAATGCTCTGGCGCAAAATAACACTGTTGAGCCGTTGTTCAAGTTCGGCCAGCGCCGTGGGCGGGTCCGTAACCCGATTCCGTACTCCCTCGTTCGCCACGGCCGAAGCTGCCCAGTAGGCACACGGTTCGGGGTGGCAGCCCCCCACCGCGTCCGCGTTCAACTCCAACCAGCAGCCGGGCGGTAACTTGTAGATGCCGCGATAGATCGACCACGGCTCGGGAACGTAGCCAAAGCGCATGAAAAGTGTCAGCGCATCGCGGCTTACCTCCGGCCTGAACGCCGGATGGGCGGCCAGCGCCTTGAGTTCGGAGCCGAAGAGAAAGATGCCCTGCTGCCAGCCGTAATAGAGGGGTTTCTCACCGGCCCGATCCCGTGCCAGCACGAGCTTCACCGCCCGTCTGTCCCACAGGGCGAAGGCGAACATCCCGGAGAACCGCTTCACTGCAGTCTCCATCCCCCAGGCACTGATGCACGCCAGCAGGGTCTCCGTGTCCGAATGTCCGCGCCACTGGGGAGCGATACCCTCGCTCTGCAAAAGCAAGCGCAGATCGAGGTGATTGTAGATCTCACCGTTGAAGGCAACGACATACTGCCCGCAATGGGAAATCATCGGCTGATGTCCGGTGGGCGAAAGGTCGAGCACCGCAAGCCGACGGTGCGCGAGCCCAATGCCTGCTTCCGGATCCAGCCAGATGCCCGAATCATCGGGGCCGCGGTGGCGAATGCGTTCCGCCATCCGACCCAGCACGCCGGCCTCCGCCAGTGGGAAACCGAGACAGCCCGTCAGGCCGCACACGGCAAGCCCCTCACGCCTTTCGCGCCACGGCGCACCAATGCGGCGCGCGGGGCGAGAACGCAATGTCGGTCAACCCGCAGTCCTTGAGCATTGCCGTAATCTCGTTGCGGGAAAAACGCTTCTCCAGACGCGTACCGAAACGATCCAGGGCATCGGTGCGCATGACGTAAAAGGACTTGTCACGGTAATAACTCAGTGGAAGGTGCGCCACCGACATCCCTGTTTTTTCCTGCAGCGCCGAAAATTTTGCCAGCGGCCAGTAAACGCCAGCGGCGATAAGGTCGCAAATGGGGAAGCGCAACCTCGACGGCAGGCGACTGATCAAACCGCGCGCGGCATTGGAGGCCCGCCACATCAATCTGAACCATAAGGGCCGGTTGTCGAGTGCGTAGTAAAGGTAAACCAGAAAGATTCCGCCGGGCTTGAGGCAGCGAACAATCTCGGCAATGGCGCGTCCGGTATCCGGAACGTGATGGAGTACACCGAGGGAATACGCGAAGTCCAGTTCGGCATCGGCAAAGGGAAGACTTCCGACATCCGCGACATGGAAGTCCACATTGCTCGCGCCCATCAGGTTTCGTCTCGCGACATCCAGAGCTTGCGGACTGGCATCAATGCACGCCAGATGTCCGACCTTGTCGGCAACGACAGCGGCCCAGCGCCCACTGCCGCAGCCGATATCCGCACCGCGCGGTGCCTCCGGTAATAACGACCATGGGAAAATGGCGAAATAATCCGCGAAGATCGCGGCGCGCTCCGAGGCGACGAGTGACTGCTGGGAAAATCGCGCCCATTCCTCTCCAAAAGCCTGCACGACTTTTGAATCCCGGTTGTCCGCTGAGTGTAGGTTCATTTTTTTCTGCCGCTCGGTTGTCAGGAGATGAACGATCGCTGTGGATCGAAACATGCGAGAAAACTCCTGACAAAGTTCGATTCCGAGCAGTTTTCATTCACCCATCTGAGGCCTGCGTCACCGGTTTCCCGCGCCTTCGCTTCGTCGTGCGTCAGCGCGTAAAGATGGTCGGCGATCGCAGGCGGATCGTTTGAATCGAAAACCGGTACACCACCAGCGTAGAAAGGAACGTCCGCCGAATGGGCGTGCGTATAGCCCGACACAGACGGCGTTCCGAAAGCCAGGGGCTCAAGCGCGGTGTAGGTCAGTACGGGGGTGGCAAACTGGCCCAGACAGGCACTGGCCGCCAGATAGTGATCTCCAAGTTCTTCACGGCCCACTTCGGCTACCCAGATCACCCGGTCTTGCAGCCCCAGTTGGCGCACCAAGTCGATTGACGCGCCGACGTCCGGGCCCTTGCGCACAAGAACCAGCCTGTCGTCTTCGGTTCCAGGCCGAGCGGAATAGAGCGAAAACGCACGTAGGACAACATCGTTGCCCTTGTTGTTGCCATCGGCCATGTCGTTACCACCGTAGTAACGCCAGAAGTGTCGGGTCGAGGAGAAGAAGAAATGTCTGGCGGCGTAGCGTCGAGTGAGGACTTCTCTGGCCCGCTTCTTTTTCAGCGCGATGTCTTCCGGGGCAACGGCTTTCAGCATGTGCGGCAGGAAAAAAAGTGGCTTGCCTGGAATCAGTTCATGAAGGATCGGCCACTGATAGGGCGCAATCTGCACCGCATCTGCGGCGGCAATCGACTTGAGCACGCGGCGCCGGTCCAACAGTTGCCGTGCCTTTCCGGCCCACTCACGTGGGCGCAGGGGATTGTGCGGCAGCTTGCCTAGGCGCGGTATCTGGCACACGTCACCGCCGTAGCTCCAGTAGTTGTACCGGTAACCCGCCGCGGCAAGAAGGAAGGATTGGCTGCCGGTAGCAAAGCAATGCGTAATGCCGAATTCCCTGCGGAGGCCTTCGAGTACGGCGATCAATCGCGCCGGCGAAATGAATGTGCCGGCGAATCTGTCCGTGAGATCCCAGTCCGGACGCGCCCCACCGAAATGGAAAGCGCTCGAATCGTGTCCGCGGGCCCAGCGATCAATGGACACGTAGCGCACGGGCACGCCATGACGGCTGAGGACGTCGCTCATCATGTACGGAAATCCGCCAACTTCGAACGAACAGAAAATCAGATAGCTCATGGGTGCCGATATCAGGGGGTCAGAGGAGACTACTGCGGCCCGCTGTAAGGAATTCTGCGCTGACGGAATCCAGCCATTTCCGCGCGGAAGTCTGGCCTGAAAATACGCCAGAGCCAGCGGCCGGAGAGAATTCGCAACATTGAAAATACCAAACCGAAACCCAACAGGGTCGTCATGGCGGTCGCTGCGGCGGCGCCGATGGCCTGATAAGAAGGCACCAGCCATAAATTGATGGCGACGCTGATCAGGCCCAGCAATATGGCTGTTGCCGCCGCGAGGCGAAACGCCCCGTGTTTCACATAATAAGGTGCCACCAGGGACGACATGGAGAGGAACCATGCCGAGAGAATCATCAGACGCAGGATGGGGGCTGCATCGACGAAGGCCGCGCCACCATACGCCATAAGAATCTGCTTGGCGAAAAGCATTGCGCCGAGGCAGAGCAGGCCACCGGAATAGAACGCAATTCGCAGGGTACGCACGGTCACTTCGAGATCGTCGGCAAAATGGATGGTCCGTGGATACAGCGCAAGCTGCAGAGCACTGAATCCGCCGAAAATCCAGAATGCCAGTGTCAGCGCCGCGGCGAACATACCTGCCTGTGCCTCACCGGCGTAGTTGAACACCAGAAGCTGATTCACCTTCGTGTAGGCAAAGGTCGAGATCGTTGCCACATGCTGCTTCAGCCCGGAAAGCAAAAACTCGCCGACAAGTTTCCGGTCGAGGCGACCAACGGGGACGACTCCACTTCGCCTGAATGCGAGAACAACCGCGGCAATGCCGAACATCTGTGCCAACACCGTCGCCATGAGGACGTAATCGAGGTCAAGCCTATGGACGAAAAAGGCCGGTATTATCAGGCCCAGCGCCGTCGCTGCCTGGATGGAGGACGTAAGCGCGACGGTTCTGACGTTGCCTGTCGCCTGCGCCAGCGTCTGGAGATTGGTGAAGAACAGGGTGGATAGGAGCAGTGCCACCAAGAGGGGCAGCGCGCCTCTGGCCGATGGCGACAGCACGCCAGGAAATGCGGCCACCAGCGCCGCAAAGAAAAGAACGGCGATCAGCGCCGCCCCGAGACTGGTTGCAAGAACGGTGGTCAATCTCTCGGAGTCCGACAGCACATAGCGCTGGCGATTCGCGAAATGGTAAATCGCCGTATCGAGACTGAAGCCGAATATCACGGCAAAAGCCGCCGCCCAGGTCTGGATCTCGGCAAGGAAGCCTCTCCCGGCGGGCGCCAGTGCACGGTTGACCAGCGCGGCGGTGATGACTCCGCCCAGGAGCAGGGCTGCCTTTCCCAGCAGCGTCCAGGCAAAACTTTTCCCGAGTCCGATTTTCACGGCAGACGGTCAGGCGGGGCCAGTCGGACAGCCATCTACGCGTCCCCAGATCACCTGAGCTCCGCCACGAGCCTGGACAAGACCTCGCTTACGTACACAACGTCCGCCTCGGCCATCGTCGGGAAAAAGGGCAGGGACAAGGTGGCATCGCCAATCGATTCAGCGATCGGAAAATCGCCGCTCCGATAGCGGAGCGTGTCGGAAAAGTAGGTCAGCAGGTGAATCGGGCGATAGTTCACCACAACGCCAATACTTGCATCGTGCAGCCCGGCGACGACAGCATCGCGAATTCCGCCGTCGACCCAGACCGGAAACAGATGTCTTGCATGCGTCGTCGCAGCACGACTGGCCGGCAACCTGATGCCCGGAATATCCTCCAGCTTGGCGGTATAGAGCTTCGCCAGCGCCTCGCGTTTCAGCAGCTTGTCGCCGAGGCGCTTCATCTGCGGCAACAACAGCGCGGCCTGGATGTTGTCCATATTGTATTTCCAGCCCAGCTCTACCATGTCCCAATGCTTATAGCCCTCCCGCTGGCGGTCGGCGGCGGTCTTGGTCATGCCGTGCAGGCGGAGTAATTTCAGCTTGTCCACAAGATCGCTGCGATCGGTGACCAGCGCTCCACCTTCGCCACAGGTCAGATTCTTGGTTGCATAAAAGCTGAAGCAGGCCGCATCGGAAAGTTGTCCGGGTTTGATGCCGTCCCTTTCGCCCTCTACGCAGTGGGCGCAATCCTCCACCACATTCAGACCATGGGCATCCGCCACCGCACGGACTTTTCGCATGTCGCACATCAGTCCGTAGAGATGTACCGGAAGGATGGCCTTGGTTCGGGGCGTGATGGCCGCCTCTATCCTGGCGGCGTCGAGATTTCCGGTGTCCGGTTCGACGTCGACAAAAACGGGGGTGGCCCCCGCTTCCATGATCGCAGTCGACGTGGCGATGAAAGTCATCGGGGTTGTTATGACTTCATCACCTGGGCCGATCCCGAGGGAGAGCAAAGACATGTGCAACGCACCGGTGCAACTGGTAACGCCAAGGGCATGCTTCCTGCCGAGAAATTTGGCAAACAGGCTCTCGAACGTCGCCACAGTATCACCCGTGGTCAGGATCGGCCCGGCCAGGACGGCAGCGACTGCATCAACCTCCTCTTGACCGAGGTCATGCAGATAGAAGGGTATATTCCGCTTCAATGGAGTTCCCTCTTGCCGTCGGCGGTGACGATGGGGATATGCCGCATCCAGCGCTGCGGCTGCCACCACACCTCGTTGGCAACATACCAGTCGATGGTCTGGCGGAGGCCTTCCTCGAAGGATAGTTTCGGGGTCCAATCCAGCAATCGGCTGGCTTTTGCAGCGTCGCAGGTATGCCTGAACACCTGCCCCGGCCGATTGCCGATGAACTGCAGTTCGCTCAACCTGTCTGCCATCAGGCGCTTGACCGCCTGTGCAATTTCGAGAACGCTGACATCTGCCCGCGTCCCCAGATTGAGAACCTGGCCGATCACCTTGCTTCGCTCCACATGCATGATCCGATCCAAAGCCTCGCAGTGATCGGCGACATGGAGAAAATCGCGGCGTGCTGATCCATCGCCATGCACCGTGAGAGGTTCGCCTAGGATACAGCTGGTGATGAAGCGGGGAACCACCTTTTCGAGATGCTGATAGGGGCCGAAGTTGTTGAATGGCCGCACGATCACGGCAGGCAGCTGGTAAGTCTGCCAGTACGAATAAACCAGCCGGTCCGCGCCGCATTTGGCGGCGGCATAGGGGCTCATCGGATTCAACGGATGCGTTTCATCCATCAGGTCGGACTCGGCCGTACCATAGACTTCCGATGTGGAGATATGCACGAACAGTTCAACACGATCACGATTGCGCAACACGGCGTTGGACACCACCTGGGTGCCCAGCACGTCCGTTTCGAAAAAGAGCCGGTTGTCGAAGATCGAGCGGGTGACGTGGGACTCCGCGGCGAAATGAAACACAAGGTCCGATCTCGACACCAGGGAATCGACCAGGTCCGCGTTGAGCACGTTGCCGTACCAGAACTCGAACCGGTCAGAATCGAAGCTACCCTGCGGCAGGTTCTGAACGCTGCCCGCGTAGGTCAGGGCATCCAGAACGATGATCCGGTAGCCCGGATAGCGTTCGTAGAGATGGCGCACGAAATTACTGCCGATGAATCCGGCACCGCCGGTAATAAGGATTGTTTTCACATCTTTCCTTCCAAAATATTCAGGCTCTCCGGCCCCATGTTCAGCACCAAGTCCAGCGCCGACAGATAGGGCGCAAACTCGCCGTGGAGCTGGCGATAGACGGGATGCACATACGATTGCCACTCTACCCGGAGGCCGCCGGCCGCAAACAGATCCAGATCAAGGTAGTTCCTCGCCGAATCCCCGGTCAGATAGGTGTCAGCCCCAAAGTGTCGGCATATGTCCAGCAGCCGCTGACTCCGTTCACCGCCGACATTGAGTTGTGAGGCGCGTCTTACGGTTCGACGAATGCCCATCCACTCACACATCAGCTCCACCACGGCGATATCGAGTTCGGCCAAGCGCTCCCACGGCCGGTGCAGTATCTCCTCCAGCTGCGGCAAGTAGCGTTTCAGGTAAGGTGCTGCGGCGTAGTTATGGGCTATGGTGGTGACGTGCTTGCGCGCCCAGGGCTGGCGATTGTCGATGACCACGTCGATGATCGGCTGTCCCAATCGTCCGCTATTCAATACCGGGACCGTCAGCCAGGTCGGCCCGGCCGGGGACTTGATGCGGTTGCGGTTGCGCCAGCCGTGTTTGTCGTACTGCACATCGTCATAGTATACAAACACGTCGCTGCGCAACATCTGATCAAAAAACCCGAGCCAAGGAAGATAGCCGGGCTGAAGAATCACCAGCGTGCTCATATGCCACCTGCGTGTCCCGATACTCCGGGCCGATATTCCGACGCCAGCATCGACATCGCGATGGAATCGACAAACTTTTCTTCTTGCCGGGTGTCCTGTCGAAAGACACCCTCCTCGACGAAGCCTCGCCGAAGGTAGAAATCTCGTGCCCGGGGATTCGAAGCGACAACGCGGAGATATATACGATTGAGCCCCAGCTCGAGAAACGCGAACGATAATAGCCGGTCGACGGCCGCCACACCATATCCGCGTCCATGACTATCCCCCAGATAGATCCACAGCTGGGCTTTTCCTCTTGCACCATCGATGTCGCATAAACCGCAATTGCCAACGTGCCTACCGTCGCCAAGAATGATGGCAAAGTCCCTTCTGTTGTCCATCTCCCACCGACTCCGCCAATAGGCAGCGTTGCCTGCTTCGGTGGGGGGGTGAAGGCAATCCACCTGCTTTCTCAACTCGCCCGATTGCACGAGCCAGCGCAACGTTGCGGAGAGATGCTCGTCCCCCATCGCCACCAGTCGCGCCGGGGCGGCCGCATTAAACATAGCGTTCCCACCAGTGCTGAAACATCAGCAGATTCCAGATGCGCGGCCCGTTGTTCGCTTTTCTGGCGTAGTGATCGTCAAGGAGCGTTCGCACCGCCTTGTATTGCAGCAATCCGTGCCGGTCCAGCCTTTCCGGTGCCAACAACGCCTCGACATAGTCCCACATGTCATTGAGCAGCCAGGTGTCGATGGGTAGAACAAAACCCTCCTTGGGACGATCGATCACTGCATCCGGAATCAGGCCGCGTACGGCCTCCTTGAGTATGTGCTTTACCCGACCATTGCTGATTTTCATCACGCCCGGTAGCGAAGCGGCGAACTCCATCAGCCGGTAATCCAGAAACGGCGGCCGCACTTCCACGGAATGGGCCATCGACAGCCGATCCACGAAGGCCAGCACTTGATCCGGCAGCAGCGTCTGGAAATCGCAATTCAGGGCGCGATTGAGCGGATCGCTCGTGTCGCAGGTGGAATAGAGCTCGCGAATCAGGCTTTCCGTTTTTTCGTCGGCACAAAGGGCAAGCATTTTCTCGCTCAGAAGCGCCTGCTTTCCTTGATCGTCCCATAGATAAAGTGCCGAGCGCCGCTTCGCCTCATCTCCTGTCGCCAACATGCCAGACAGGTAGTCTGGCTGGTCGAGATACGGCTGGAGCATGTCTTTCTCGGCGACGGAGAGGTCGCCCAGTCTTGCTCGCAGTTGCGGAAAATGATGCAGCGGCCGCGCCAGTCGATGGGGAAGATAGCTACCGAAAAGTTCGTCCGCCCCATCTCCCGAAAGCGCGACCTTGACATGCTTGGCGATGAGCCGGGTAACGAAATAGGTCGACGTGACCCCGGAGAATGGCTCATCGAAAGCGGCAACCACGGCATCGATACTGTCCCGGACATCCGTGTGCGTGAGCACGTATTCGTGATGGTCGGTGTCGTACAGCTTCGCTACCTGCCGGGCATACGCCTGGTCGGCGGCCTTGTGTCTGAAGTCGTCGGCATAAACGAGCGAAAACGTCTGGACGCGACGGCCGCCGATACGGCTCATTAATGCAACAACGCTCGAACTGTCGAGTCCGCCCGACAGATAAGCTCCGAAAGGAACATCGGCCCGCATGCGCAGGCGAACGCTGTCCTCCAGCAAGGCCCGAATGCGCTCTGCAGCGCTACCTTCATCAAGCGACGTGTCTTCCTGAAAGCGGAGGGACCACCAGCGGTCGCGCTTCAATTCACCGTTTTCAAAAATAGCCCGCTCGCCGGGTCGCAATTGTTCGATCCCGGCGAAGGCGCTCATCGGCGCCGGAATGTTCTTGAAACTGAAGTAGTGATAGAGCGCCCGGAAATTCGGGCTGGCGCTTGCCGTAGGATGCGCCAGAATCGACTTGATTTCCGAGGCGAAAAGTAGTCGACCCTGGAAGCGCCCGAAATACAGCGGTTTGATCCCCGCACGATCACGCGCCAGCAGAAGCCTCTGCCGCCTTGAATCCCACAGCGCTATGGCAAACATGCCGTTGAGGCGATGCAGGAAATCGTCCCCGTATTCCTCATACAGATGAACCAGCACCTCGGTATCGGAATGATGGGTCTGGAACCGATGTCCGACCGCCTCCAGTTCGCTACGCAGTTCCGGGTGATTGTAGATTTCGCCGTTGAAGACGACACCAATGCTGCCGTCCTCGTTGAATACAGGTTGCTGGCCGGTTTCAAGATCGACGATGGACAATCGGCGCATGGCCAACGAGATATCGGCCCTCTCCCAGAATCCGACGTCGTCGGGCCCGCGGTGGACGATCGCCTGCGTCATTCGATTCAGGGAGAGGTGGTCGGGTGACCCGGTGAAGCCGCAGATTCCGCACATCGGAGAGTTGGGAGAAATTTATACTGAAAAACCGACCGGCGACAGCTCAATCACTGTGCCGGCCGGGGGCCAAACCTGACGGGCTAATTACCTTCCGCAGTATCCACGGCTACCGACTGGAAATCATCGTCGAGCCCCAAGCGCTGGAATGTCGCCTCCCGTTGTAGCTCCGCGCCCTTCACCACCTTCCAGTAATTGTGGTTCCAGGAACGATACTTCCAGTCGGGACAACTTGCGCACATTGAAATCTCGCTGCCTCGGTTCGAAAGATGCATGTCACGATAGTGGCTAAACCCCTCGCCATGCCAGATATCGCTGATGCTCTGCTGTCCGACCATTCCCATGCTGGTGTTGGCCGCGATGTCGTATCCGCAAACCATCACATTGCCCCGGCTATCGATGTTGAGGCGCTCGAAAATAAAGGGACAGGGAGTGTCTTCAATATCCAGATACGGTGCCGGGTCTGCCGAACCGGAGGGATCGATGGAGGTGTTGAGGCCCCAGGTAAGAAATTTACGCTTGATAAAATTGTCGACCCCGATTTCATCGCGCCAGAATTTTTCCACCGCATCTATGTCTACGCCTTGCTGGTTAATTCCCGAAGCAACAATCTTGGACGTGCTGCCGATGCGGTTGCGGATTTCAATCATGCGGCGGGCATTGCGCAGCAGGTGCTTCCACTTCAGACCCTTGCGTACGATGGCATAGGTCTCCGGATCACACGCATCGACCGAAAATTCGATCATGTCGACCCCGGCCCTCAGCAGTGCGATGGATTTTCTTTCAGTAAAGGCCGAACCATTGGTGATCAGGCCGATCTTGCAGCCCACTTTTTTAGCGTAGCAGAGGAGCTCCACCGCTTTCGGGTGCAGCATCGGCTCACCGCCTCCGGAAATACGCAAATAAGCGCCATGGGGGCCGGCCTCGTCCGCAATTTTCTTGAAGATATCTTCGGACATGAACGGAGCGTCCTTGTAGCTATCCCGAATATTGGAATTCGTATAGGGGCAGTTGGGGCACTCTGCGTTACACGGATAGACGAATGACAGAACCAGCATCATCGGGAATTCGGCAGCCTCCGGCCGCAATCCGTAAACGGCTTCCGTTGGCGCACTGCGCGATGGCAGGCTAGGAGAAAATCGGATCGGTTTGGTCAGCACATCAGACACTTTGGGTCTCCTTGGCGACGCTTTGTACATGGATCGGCGTGACCTTGAAATCCGTTGTTTCCGGGTCGTACCAGAATGGGCGGGTACCTGGCATATTCTTTCTTTCATATTCCGCGCCAGCTGTCTGCCAGTCGCGGCATCCCTTGCAGACATCAGGCAATTCACCCCACCGGTGACAGCGGTGCACCTTGCGCAAGCGTTCGCCGAGGGCGGACCATAATTCGAGGAGGGATTTTTCCGATGCATTTCCCGCCTTGAATCGGCCTTCGTAATCAACGGCGCAAGCGACAACGCTGCCGTCTTGGTGAATGGCCATCGTGTTGTTGCCCCAGGGGCAAGCGATGCGGAACTCGGTTTCATGATCGATCCGGTCGGATCGGATCGATCCGGTCGCCGTCCATTCAAGTTTTGGACGAACCTTTACTTCGGCACCACGCTCCTGCCAGTAATGCCTGAAATCTTCGACTTCATGTTCGTTTTCCTCCATCAGGGAAAACTGGCAGATGATCGCCGGATATGTCTGGCCGCTCGCGGCCTTTCGCCTCAGCAATTCCTCGACACCCGGATACGTTACATCCCACTTGCCGCGAAAACGAATTTTTTCGTAGGTCTCCGGGGTAAAACCGTCAATGCTGAGAATAAATCGCTTCAACGGCGAAGCAAGGATGCGATCAATATGATTCTTTCCCGACAACAGTCCACCGTTGGAATTAAGGACCAGATTCGTACAGCCCACTTTCGCGGCATAGTCAATGCGATCCCAAATTTCCCCCCCCATGACCAGGGCCTCGCCATAAAAAGTGGGCCAGATTTCCGTATCAGGGGACTCGCGTGCGACTTCCTCGACGATCTTGTTCCAGAGTTCGCGCCGCATATGCTTTTTCGGGCGGATCAACTCCTTGTGGGAGCAATGCACGCACTGCTGATCGCACGCGGACGTATTTTCAACGACCAACTGTGGCGGAAAGCGGTGTTCCTTGAGGTTGGCCTCGATTGCGAGCAGCTTGTCCTCGACGGTTTTTTCCACGGGGTACTCCTTGGTTGTCCGGCTAACAGCACCGACAGCTGGCGCCGTGGGAAACCGGAATTCGGTTCAACATATTTTATCTTTGGAGCAGAGTCGCCAACACTGGGGTTGAAACCTTTTTTCAGGGGGGCTCTATCACCGAATACGGCTCACTTTATCGGGGATGTTGACGCGCGCCGACACCGTGGCTATTTGATTCCAGGCCGTGCCTACGCTATGTAAATCAAAAATTGATGCCGAGGAAGGTTTCCATTTTCCCGGCCAGGAAATCGAGCATCGCTTCGTCGAGGCCAGGATAGACGCCAACCCAGAATGTATTGTTCATAACCACATCGGTGTTCGCAAGCAATCCACTTGTTCGGAAGCCCCGCCCGATCATGTAAGGCTGGCGGGTCAGGTTGCCGGCAAACAACAGACGGGTACCGACTTTGTTCTGGTCGAGATAATTGAGCAAATCGACCCGGCCGGTAGGCGCGCTTTCTTTCAGCGTAATAGGGAAACCAAACCACGACGGCTCCGAATTCTCGGTCGCCTCGGGCAGGACAAGAAATTCCTCGCACGATTTCAGACGTTCTTTCAGCCAGACGAAATTGTTCTTTCGGGCCTGGACGAAATGATCGAGTCTGTCCATCTGCGCCAAGGCGCACGCCGCCTGCATATCGCTGATCTTGAGGTTGTAGCCGAGATGGCTATAGGTGTATTTGTGGTCGTAGCCTTGGGGCAGTTCACCCAGCTTCCAGCCAAAGCGCTTGCCGCAGGTGTTGTCCCTGCCGGGAGGGCAGTAGCAATCCCGTCCCCAGTCGCGAAAGGATTCTGCGATCCGCTTGAGTTCGTCATTGTTTGTAAAGACGGCACCGCCCTCGCCCATGGTGATGTGATGGGCAGGATAGAAACTCAGCGTACCAATGTCGCCAAAGCTGCCCACGCGTTTGCCATCATAGGTCGAGCCCAGGGCGTCGCAGCAATCTTCGATCAGCCAGAGGTCATGCTTTCGGACGATGCGGACCACTTCGGCGAGGTTGTAGGGATTGCCCAAGGTGTGGGCAAGCATGATGGCCTTGGTTCTTGAACTGATCGCGGCTTCGAGCTGGGCGACGTCGATGTTATAGGTGGGAATGTCGACGTCGACGAATACCGGCACGGCGCCGAATTGCAGAATCGGATTGACTGTCGTTGGAAAACCGGCCGCAACGCCGATGACCTCGTCGCCCGGCCTGATCGCCCGCTCGCCAAGCTTCGGACTGGTGAGCGCGGAAAAAGCCACCAGGTTTGCCGAAGATCCCGAGTTGACGGTAAGAACATGCTTTACCCCAAGATAGTCGGCCAAGCGCCGCTCGAACGCATCGTTGAAGCGTCCGGTCGTCAGCCAGCCGTCGAGCGAGGCCTCGACCATGTTTCTGAGTTCCGGCGCACCGATGACTTTGCCGGATATGGGCACCGGGGTAACGCCTGGAATAAAGGACTTCGGGAAAAAAGCGAGCGAAGCATACTCCTCAACAAGATTCACGATTTGCTGGCGCAGCCGTTCGGTTTCTTCCATGGTCGCTCACGCGTACTTCGACTCATATGCCACGATTTGGGAAAGCGTGACGGCTTTCATGTCGGCATGGCCGAGAAACGCTTTGTGCCACGCCACGATACTTTCCAGGGTCTCGGTCAGCGACCATCTTGGACGCCAATCCAGCCGCAGTCTGGCTTTCGCGCAGTCGAGCTTGAGGTAGTGCGCTTCGTGCGGTTGAGGGTCGCTATCCAGTCGCCAGGTTGCGCCATCATTCCAGGATTGCGTCAGGCGTTCGACGATCCAATGCACTGGCTTCGCATCTTCCTCGGCTGGGCCGAAATTCCATGCCTCCGCATACGCAGCACCATTGCCATAAAGTTTCTCGGCCAGGTCGAGATAGCCACTAAGCGGTTCGAGAACGTGTTGCCAGGGGCGAATGGCCTGAGGGCTACGGATATTGACGGGCTGCCCGGCTTCGATGGCGCGCAGGATATCGGGAATCAGGCGGTCTTGAGCCCAATCGCCGCCACCGATGACATTTCCGGCGCGGGCCGTTGCAATCGCGACCCCGTGTTCACTGTATTTGGCAGGATTGAAAAAGGAACTGCGATAAGCCGCGGTAACGAGCTCCGCACACCCCTTGCTGTTGCTATACGGATCGTAACCGCCGAGGGGTTCGTTCTCGCGGTAACCCCAGGGCCACTCCCTGTTCTCGTAGCACTTGTCGCTGGTGACATTGATCACGGCGCGTACGCTTTCCGCATGTCGCACCGCCTCGAGCAAATGGACGGCCCCCATGACATTGGTGGCATAGGTTTCCACCGGGGCCTGATAGGAGTAGCGCACCAGCGGCTGTGCCGCCATGTGAATGACAATATCTGGCCGGGCTTCGCCTACGGCCTTGGCCAGCATTTCGGCGTCGCGGACGTCGGCCACGATGGAATGCATCTCCTTGCCGACACCGGCGACGACGAACAGGCTGGGGTCGGTCGGCGGAGCAAGCGCGTACCCGGTCACCGCGGCGCCGAGGCGCTGTAGCCAGAGGGAAAGCCAGCCGCCTTTGAAGCCGCTATGCCCGGTGATGAAGACGCGCTTGCCATGCCAGAAGCGGGGATTCATTCCCAGATCTTCCATGGGGCTTTGCCGCTGGCCCAAAGATCTTCGAGGAAATTTTTGTCGCGCAAGGTATCCATCGGCTGCCAAAAGCCTTCGTGCGCATAGGCTTTGAGCTGGTTGGACTCGGCAAGCTTTTCGAGCGGCTCGCGCTCCCAGATGACCTGATCGTGTGAAACGAGGTCAATCACCTTGGGTGACAGCACAAAAAATCCGCCGTTGATGAGGCCGCCGTCGCCTTTGGGCTTTTCCTTTATGGAAGCAACGCTTTGATCGCGCCGAACGTCAAGCGCCCCAAAGCGTCCTGGGGGGTAAGTCGCTGTGACGGTCGCCTGTAGGCCATGAGCGCGATGGAATTCGATGAGCCGAGCGATATTGACGTCGCCTACGCCGTCGCCATAGGTAAAACAAAAAGCTTCCTCATCCTTCAGATAAGGCGCAATCCGCTTGAGACGGCCACCGGTCATGGTGTCGTCGCCGGTATCCACCAGCGTCACGCGCCAAGGTTCGGCGTAGCGCTGGTGAACTTCCATCTTGTTCTGCTTCATGTCGAAAGTGACATCCGACATGTGCAGAAAATAGTTGGCGAAATACTCCTTGATGACGTAACCCTTGTAACCGCAGCAGATGATGAAATCGTTGATCCCGTAATGGGAATAGATTTTCATGATGTGCCACAAAATCGGCTTGCCACCGATTTCGACCATCGGCTTCGGCTTGAGGTTGGTTTCTTCGGAAATGCGGGTTCCGAGTCCGCCGGCGAGGAGAACGGCTTTCATGATGTCAAAGCCCTCGTGAATGGCGCCTGCCGATCAACAGGCTTGCAATCCGTAATAGCTCCCGTACCACGCCACGAAGCGCGCGATGCCGTCTTCCACTGCGGTACCAGGAGAGAAGCCGGTAATGTGTTCCAGGCTGGACGTATCGGCGCTGGTCACCGGCACATCGCCGTCCTGGAGCGGCAGAAACACTTTTTCTGCGTTGCGCCCCAGCGCTTTCTCCAGCGTCTCGATGTACGTCATCAGTTCCACCGGCCGGTGGTTGCCGATATTGAACACGCGGTAAGGCGCCCAGCTGGCGGCGGGATCGGGTTCATTCTTGTCGAAAGCGGTATCGGCGGTCGGCGGTCGGTCGAGGACGCGGAGAATGCCCTCGACGATATCGTCGATGTAGGTGAAGTCGCGCTGCATCCGGCCGTGGTTGAACACCTCGATCGGCCGGCCTTCGAGGATGGCCTTGGTGAACAGGAACAGCGCCATGTCGGGGCGGCCCCACGGCCCATACACGGTAAAGAAACGCAGCCCGGTCGTCGGCAACCCGAAGAGGTGGCTGTAGGTATGCGCCATCAATTCGTTGGCCTTCTTGGTGGCGGCATAGAGGCTGACCGGATGATCGACGTTGTCGTGCTCGGAAAACGGCAATCGGGTATTGCCGCCATAGACGCTGGAACTGCTGGCATACGCCAGATGCTCGACACCGGCGTGGCGGCAGCCTTCGAGAATGTTGACGAAGCCGACCAGATTGCTGTCGACGTAAGCATGCGGGTTCTTCAGCGAATAGCGCACCCCGGCCTGGGCTGCAAGGTGTACCACGCGCTGCGGTTTTTCGCGCTCAAACAGGGCGGCCATGCCTGGCCGGTCGGCGACGTCCAACGTGTGGAAACGGAAGCCCGGCGACGGCATCAGACGCGCCAGACGCGCCTCTTTGAGGGAGACGTCGTAATAGTCGTTGAGGTTGTCGAGGCCGACGACCCCGTCGCCGCGGGCCAGCAGGCGCTCGCAGACATGCATGCCGATGAAGCCGGCGGCGCCGGTTACAAGAATTTTCACTGCCGGTTTTTTGCTGAAGTTGCCTGTAGGGCCAGCATTTTCGCATACTTGGCAAAGCTGTTCTGGCAGCCGATGAGGATGTGCACCAGTCCCGGCAAGCCATCGAGAAAGCCGCGCCGTAGAAAATAGAACTTAATGAAGCGGAACAGTGGGGAGAGCAGCAGTTTGCCGGCCGTTGCCCTTCGGCCCTGCTTTAGCGCCGCTTCAGCCGCCAGCGTGGTGTAGCGGTTCTGCTTGCCCAAGTAACTGTCGAGCGATTCGGCCGAATCATGCAGCAGGTCGCCGCACAGATCGCCGACCACGACTTCGGTCAGCACTTTTTCATGCACCGCATCGTCCGACCAGCGCGCCCGGTCGCGGCGAAAAAGCCGCAGGCTCCAATCTGGATAGCCCTCGCCATGGCGCAGGTAGCGGCCCATGAAGCGGTTGCAGCGGGGGAAACGATAGGCGCCGCAGGTCGGCGCCGCCAGTGCAGCAGCGATGGCCGCCGCCAGTTGCGGGCTGACCCGCTCGTCGGCATCGACGCAAAGCACCCAGTCGTTGCGCGCTTGGCTGACCGCAAACTGCTTTTGCAGACCAAAGCCGCGCCATTCGCTCTCCACCACCCGCGCACCAAGTTGTTCGGCAAGCTCCGCGGTACCATCGCCGCTGCCCGAATCGACCACCACGATCTCGTCGCAGAAGGCGAGACTGCGCAGGCAATCGGCCAACTGCGAAGCGGCATTGAGGGTAATCAGGACGGCGGAAAGCGGAACTCGGGCGTTGGGCATGATCGCTATAATCCGGGACTCCCCGATTCTACCCAAGCGCCCCATTGGGCTATGCGCATTCTCCTGGTTAAAACCTCCTCGCTGGGCGATGTGGTGCACAACCTCCCGGTGGTCGGCGACCTGCATCGCCACCTGCCGCAGGCACGCATCGACTGGGTGGTCGAAGAGGCCTTTGCCGACATTCCGCGCCTGCATCCCGACGTACGCAACGTCATTCCGGTGGCGGTCCGCCACTGGCGGCGAAACATTCTGCGGCGACGAACCTGCCAGGAAATAAGGAAATTTCGTGAGAACCTGCGCGCCGAGGCCTACGACCTGGTGATCGATACTCAGGGCTTGCTGAAAAGTGCGCTGATCGCGGCCCAAAGCCGGCTCGTTGTCGCCGGCCGACGCTGCGGACTCGACCGCGCATCTGTACGGGAACCGATCGCAGCATGCTTTTATGACAACAGCTATGCGGTCGCGCGCGATCTCCATGCCGTGGAACGCAATCGTGCGCTGGCCGCCGCGGCCGCCGGTTATACCCTCGATACACCACCCGATTACGGCCTCTCCGCCACGCCGTTGATGGCCGACTGGCTACCGACCCGCCCTTACGCCGTATTGCTGACCGCCACTTCGCGCGCCGACAAGCTGTGGCCGGAAGCGGACTGGATCGCCCTCGGCCGCGAGCTGGCAGCGCGCGGTCAGCTCGCAGTGTTGCCGGCCGGCAGCCGCGAAGAGCGGGAGAGAGCCCAGCGCATCGCCGGCCAAATCCCTCACGCCATCGTCGCGCCGCCGCTCGGCATCACACCCCTCGCTGGACTGCTTGCCGGAGCATGGCGTGTGATCGGCGTCGACACCGGGCTGACCCATCTGGCTGCGGCCCTTGGCCGCCCCTGTGTGGCATTGTTCTGTGCCTCCGAACCTGGTCTCACCGGAGTACACGCCGGCAGCACCGCGGTCAACCTCGGCCACCGTGGCCGCGCCCCTGATATCGGCAGCGTGCTCACGGCGTGCGGCGACTAAGCATGGCGCGAGGACTGTACACGCTGCTGCTCTGGCTACTACTGCCTTGGGTGCTGCTGCATCTGCGGCTGCGCGGCAAGCGCCAGCCGGAGTATCGGCTGCACTGGGGAGAGCGCTTCGGTTTTTACGGCAAGCGCAGCGCCGGCCCGTTGATCTGGCTACATGCCGTCTCGGTCGGCGAAACGCGGGCCGCGCAACCCTTGGTCGCCGCACTGCGGCAGCGTTTTCCCGATCACCGCATCCTGCTCACCCACATGACGCCAACCGGACGGCAAACCGGCGCGGAGCTTTTCGGCAGCGACGTCGAGCAAGCCTACCTGGCCTACGACTATCCCGCCGCCATAGCCCGCTTTCTCGCACACTGGCAACCGCGCTTCGGCATCGTGATGGAGACCGAACTGTGGCCGAACCTCGCCGCCGCTTGCAAAACGCAGGGGATCCCGTTGTTCCTCGCCAATGCCCGACTCTCCGAACGCTCAATGCGACGCTATAGGCGCTTTGCTGCATTGGTCAGGGAAACGCTGCAAAACCTGGCCGGCCTCGCCGCCCAATCGCCCGCCGACGCACAACGGTTTGGCGCACTGGGTGCCGAACACGTAGAAACGTTCGGCAATCTGAAATTCGACCTCGCAGTACCGGCCGACAAGGTGGCGCTTGGCCAGACTTTCCGCTCGTCCATCGGACCGCGCCCGGTTTTTCTCTGCGCCAGCACGCGCGAAGGCGAGGAAGCGCTGCTGCTCGACGCTTGGGTAAACGCGCCGCGCGGCAATGCGCTACTGATCGTGGTACCGCGACATCCGCAGCGCTTCGCCGCCGTCGCCGCGTTGATCGCCTCACGGGGGCTGCGCATGCAAAAACGCTCCGACAGCGGGGTGATCGACGCCACGACTGATGTCTGGCTGGGCGACAGTCTGGGGGAGATGTTCGCCTACTACGCCGCCAGCGACCTCGCCTTCATCGGCGGTAGCCTAGCCGATTTCGGCAGCCAGAACCTGATCGAGGCCTGCGCCGTGGGCTGCCCGGTGCTGCTCGGGCAATCGACCTACAATTTCGCCCAGGCGACCGAGGATGCCCTGGCCGCTGGCGCCGCACTACAGCGGGGAACGGCGGCGGAGCTTGTGGCGACCGCCCTGACGCTACTGGCCGACAAGGACGACAGAAAGACCATGGCCAACGCCGGGCTGGATTTTGCGGAACGCCACCGTGGCGCCACCGCGCGCACCGTCGAATGGTTGGAGCGTTGCCTCAGTCGAGCAGGCCGTTGACGGCCGCGATGTCGCCGTCACCCAGGCTGCCCGCCGCCGCCTTCAACTTGAGCAATGCGCTCAACGTGTCGAGGCGCGCCTTCACCAGATTCTGCCGCGTCGTGTAGTACTGGCTCTGCGCATTAAGTACCTCGATGTTGGTACGCACGCCGACCTCAAACCCCAGCTTGTTCGAATCCAGCGCCGATTGCGACGACACCAGCGCTGCCTCCAATGCCTTGACCTGGGCCAGCCCAGAGGCGACACCCAGATAGGCTTGGCGCGCCTGTAGCGCCGCCGTGCGACGGACATTGTCCAGATCGGACTGGGCCTTGTTCTTCAGTGCCACCGCTTGGTCCACCGCAGAACTCACCGCGCCGCCGGCGAACAGCGGCACAGTCAGTTGCAGGCCAACCACGGTGGTATTGGTGTCGGTACCGGCACCGCCGGCAACGGCGTTGAAATCCTGCCCGGCACGGCCGCGGCTGGCCACCAGATCGAGTGCCGGCAGATGCCCGGCGCGCTGCCTGGAAATCTCCTCGTCCGCTACTGCCAATTGGGCTTGCGCCGTCTGTACGCCAAAATAACCCTGCTCGGCGCTTTCCGCCCACTTGTCCATGTTGTCCGGCTGCGGCCAGGGTAGCGCCACACCCGACTTGAGATTTTTCAGGCTTTCGTAATCCTTGCCGGTCAGCTGGCGCAACTGCTGGCGCTTTACGTTCAGGTCGTTGCGGGCAACGATCTCCTGCGCGCTGGCCAGATCGAAACGGGCCTGGGCATCATGCACCTCGACCACGGTCTTGGTACCGACCTCGAATGCACGCTTGGCTTCTTCGAGTTGTTCCGAAATCGCCTTCTTGCTCGCCTCGGCGGCGGAAAGCGACTCGTCCGCCTGTAGCGCATCGAAGTAGGCCTGGGAAACACGTAGGATCAGATCCTGGCGCGCCAGCTCGAACTGCGCTTCCGACGCGGCGACGCGGGCTTCGCCCTGGTTGTAGCCGGCCCAGCGATCCCAGCGGAATAGCGGCTGAGTTAGGCTGACGGTCCAACCGTCGCTGTCGTAACGCTTGCCGCTACGGACACCGTTACGAATAGTGAAGTCGAGATCGTTGTTCATTCGATTGGCCGACAGCACAATCGTCGGCAGCAATCCAGCGCGGCCCTGGGCCAGCGCTTCGCGACCCGCCGCCTGTGCCGCCTGTGCCGAAGCGAACTGGGCATCATAGCGGTGGGCATCCTGATAGACCGCCAGCAGATCGGCGCCTTGGGCAACTGCGGCAAAACCGGAAAGAACGCCGAAAGCAGCCGGCAACAAGGTACGCAGCGTCGGGACAAGGGACATGACCATTTCTCCGCAAGCAGTGATCGGTAATCAGTAGGTAGGCATGGCTGGGTCGACATCCCGCGCCCAGGCCGCGACACCGCCGGCCAAGTTGTGCAGGCGGGTAAAGCCCTGCTGCTCGAGAAACATCGCCACCTGGAAACTGCGCGCGCCATGGTGGCAGATGGTCACAATCTCGGCATCGCGGTCCAGTTCGGCGAAGCGCACCGGAATGCTGCGCATCGACATCGGCCGTGCGTTGGCGATACGGCAGACGTCGAACTCCCAAGGCTCGCGCACGTCGAGCAGAAGCGGGGCCGGCCGGGCAGTGTCGTCGAGCCAGGCCTTGAGCTGGGATGGAGTGATCTGATCCACGCTCAGAAGACGAACGTGCGGTGGCCGGCCGCGTTGCGCAACCCGGCGGTGCAAGTTTCGAACAGCGTGCGCGCGCTGTAGTTATGCTCGTCGATGCGGGTCACCAACTGCGCTGCCATCGTCGGCGCTTCGCCGACGATGGCGAACAGGCGGCCCTTGATCTTGAGCTGGGCAAGCAGTGCCGCGGGCACTTCGGGAAGCGCACCGGAAATCACAATCACATCGTAAGGCGAGTGACCCGGCAGGCCCTTGAGTCCGTCACCGGTTTCAACCGAGACGTTGCCGATGCCGGCGCGGCCAAGATTGACACGGGCCGTCTCGGCCAGCACCGGCTCGATCTCGATCGACCACACCTGCTCCGCCTGGGCTGCAAGCAGAGCGGCCATATAGCCGGAGCCGGTGCCCACTTCCAGGACCTTCTCGTGCTTCTTCACCTGCACGGCCTGTAACACACGGGCCTCGATCAGCGGCATCAACATGGTGGCGCCGCGCCCGAGCGGAATTTCGCAATCGGCAAATGCCATGTCGCAATAGGCCGGCGGAACAAAGGTTTCGCGCGGGATGGCAAGCAGCAGGTCAAGCGAACCCTTGTCCAGAACATTCGCCGGACGGATTTGCTGCTCGATCATGTTGAAACGGGCTTGTTCGTGGTTCATTGCGACTCCAGTTAGAATATTAGTATAAGCTAATTTAATGTATGGGCGCTACAGGGCGTGCTCGATTTTAGTCCGGCCGGCGCACCCTGAACCAGGCGGCATATAGCGCGGGCAGGAACAGGCAGGTCAGGACCGTGGCAACAATCAGCCCGCCCATGATGGCAACCGCCATCGGTCCCCAAAAGGCCTGCTGGGTCAATGGCAACATTGCCAGAATCGCAGCGGCACCGGTAAGCACGATCGGGCGGAAGCGCCGTACCGTAGCGCCGACGATCGACTCCCACTGGCTTTTGCCGGATTTCTCGTCCTGCTCGATCTGATCCACCAGAATCACGGCATTGCGCATGATCATGCCCGCCAGCGCAATCACCCCGAGCGTGGCGACGAAGCCGAAGGGGACGCGGAAAATCAACAGCGCCAGCGCGACGCCGATCAGCCCGAGCGGCGCGCTGAGGATCACCAGAATCGAGCGGCTGATATTCTGCAACTGGATCATCAGCAGGGTAATGACGCCCACCGCCATCAGCGGCATCACCGCGGCGATGGAGCCTTCGCTGCGAGCGGACTCCTCGATGCTGCCACCGGTCTCGATGCGATAGCCGGCCGGGAGCGCAGCGCGGATGGTGGCCAATTCGGCTTCGACTTCAACCGAAATATCCTGCGGCTGCACGTCTTCGGAGGCATCGGCCCGCACCGAGATGGTCGGCAGGCGATCGCGACGCCAGATCACACCCTCCTCCAACACCGGCTTGAGCCGCGCGACCTGCGCCACCGGAACGTGGCGCCCCGTGGCTGTGACGATGTCGAGGTCCGGCAGGCGGTCGAGGGAATTTCGATCGGCGTCCGGGGCGCGCATCACAACGTCGATCAGCTGGTCGCCCTCGCGAAACTGGGTCATCGGGATACCCTGCTGCCAACCATGCAACGCCTGCGTCACGTCCTGCGTAGTGACTCCGATCTGGCGCGCCCGATCCTGATCGATTTCGACGCGGACGGCTTTGACCTGCTCGTTCCAGTCCAGACTCACGTCGCGCAAATGCGGATTGCTGCGCATCACCGCAGCGACTTGGGAAGCAATGTCACGCAGCGTCGCAATATCCTCGCCCATCACCCTGAACAGCACCGGATAGCCCACCGGCGGTCCATTTTCCAGGCGCATCACACGCAGCCGCAGATGCGAAAACTCCCCGTCGGCAGCGGTAAAGCGCGCGCGCAGACGATTCTTCAGGTTCTCCCGCTCCTCAGGGCTGCGCGTCGCGATCACGATTTCAGCAAAATTGTTGGCGAACAGCTGCTGATCGAGCGGCAGATAAAAGCGCGGCGCGCCGTTGCCGATATACGAGGAAAAGCTTTCCACCGCCGGATCGTTTTTAAGAATACCCTCGATCCTGCCGACCTCGGCTTCGGTCGCCTTAAGCGATGCGTTTTGCGGCAGCCAGACATTCACCAGCAGATCCAGCCGGTCGGACGCCGGGAAAAACTGCTTCGGCACGCCGACCTTGAACGCCACCACAGAGACGGCAAATGCCGCTACGGTCAGCGCAATCACCAACCAGCGGAAATCCAGGCACCACTCCAGCACCCGGCCGAAGCGGCGATAGAACGGCGTGTCGTAGATATTGTCACCGTGGGCCTTGGCCTGTGCCATCAGCTTTTCCGGGTCGAGCAGGCGATAGCCGAGGTAGGGCGTAAACACCACGGCGACCACCCAGGACGAGAGCAGCGCGATGGCCACCACGGCGAACATCGAAAAACAGTATTCACCGGCGCCCGACTGGGCGAAGCCCACCGGGGTAAATCCGGCCGCGGTGATCAGCGTCCCGGTCAACATCGGGAAGGCGGTTGAAGTGTAGGCGAAGGTGGCGGCGCGGAAACGATCCCAGCCCTGCTCCATTTTCACCACCATCATTTCCGCGGCGATGATCGCGTCGTCGACCAGCAGGCCGAGGGATATCACCAACGCGCCGAGCGAAATCCGGTGCAGATCGAGGCCGAACATTTTCATCAGCGCAAACGTAATCGCCAACACCAGCGGAATCGACAGCGCCACCACGGTCCCGGTGCGCCAGCCCAGGCTGATGAACGATACCACCAGCACGATGGCAATCGCCTCGCCCAGCGTTTCGACAAATAAGTGCAAGGAATCCTGCACCTTCTTCGGTTGGTCGGCCACCGAGTGCACTTCGATTCCCGCCGGCAGCTCGGCGCTCAACTTCTTTACGGCATCGCGCAAGTGGTTGCCGAGACCGATAACGTCGCCGCCCTTGGCCATCACCACACCGATGCCGATGGCCGGCTGGCCGCTGAAGCGCATCCGCGGACTGGGAGGATCGGCATAGCCGCGCGCCACCTCGGCGATATCGCCGAGGCGGAAATGCCGCCCGCCGATCGACAGACCGGTCTCGCGCACCCGTTCCACGCTTTCGAAGGAGCCGGTCACGCGCAGATGCAGGCGGTCGGATGCGGTTTCGACGAACCCCGCGTCATTGACCGCGTTCTGCTTTTGCAGCGCTTCCGCTACATCCCTTGCAGTTATTCCCAGCGCAGAGAGGCGTTCCGGTGAAATGGAAATGAAGATTTTTTCGTCCTGAACCCCTACCAGCTCGACCCGTTTGACATCGGCCACACGCCGCAGCTCGCGCGCCATGGCGTCAGCCCGGCGGCGCAGCTCCGCCAAATCGTAGCCGTCTCCTGTCAGCGCAAAGATGTTAACCATCACGTCGCCGAACTCTTCATTGGGGAATGGCCCGATCGTACCCTGAGGCAGGGTCAGGCGCATGTCGTCGAGCTTTCTGCGCACCAGACGCCAGGATTCGGGAACTTCCGACTTCGGCGTGTAATCCTTCAATACGACGAAAATCAGCGACTCACCGGGGCGCGATGCGGAGCGCAATACGTCCACCCAAGGCAGTTCGTAAAGCTTCTTTTCCACACGCTCGGTCAATTCGGTTTCCACTTCCCGCGCCGACGCACCGGGCCACAGGGTGCGGACCACCATCACCTTGAAGGTAAAGTCGGGATCTTCCGCCCGACCCAGTTTGAAATAGGAAATCACCCCAGTGACCATCAGCACGATCATCAAATAGACGACCATCTGCGGATGACGCACGGCCCAAGCGGAAAGATTCCAGCGGTCGCTCATTGTTTGCGCTGCCTTTTATTTTTCAGCCGCGGCGGGTGCGGCGAGGCGCACTTTCTCCCCCGCGACCAGTTTGTGCACGCCCGCCTCCACGTAGCGCTCACCCGACGCGATGCCAGCGCCGAGCACCGCTCCGCTGTCGCTGTAGCGCTGCACGACGACCGGACGCAGGCGGACGGTGCTGTCCGCGGCAACAACCCATAGCGCAGGCTTGCCGTCCTTCTGGAACACTGCAGAAAGGGGCACCGTCAGCCCTTCATTGATGGCCTTGGTGACAAAAGCCACCGCTGCGGTCTGCCCCACCGGCAACCGGGTGTCTGTAGTTTCTAGAGTCACACGCGCCGCGTAGGTGCGTGTGGCCGGATCCGCGGCAGCGGCAATCTCGCGCAAACGCCCGGCCAGCGGTTTGCCTTCGCCCGCCCAGAACGTGATCTGCGCCAAGTCGCCTACCTTGTGATTCGCCATGTCGGTCTCCGGAATGGAGATCGCGATTTCACGGTCGCCATCGGGAACCAGACGAAATACCGGTTGTCCTGCGGCCAGCACTTGGCCGGTCTCAGCCAGCACGGCGGCGACCACACCGGGGCGATCGGCGTTTAACGTCATATAGCCGGACTGGTTCCGCGCCAGACCAGCCTGCGCGGCGGCGGATTTGTAAGCGGCCTCGCGCGCGTCGAGCGCGGATTGGCTGATGAAGTTCTTCGCCCGCAACTCACGGTAGCGCATCAGCTCGGCTTCTGCCAATCCGCGCTGCACTTCGGCCTGAGCGGACTGTAACACTGCGTCGGTCGCATCCAGTCGCGCCAGTGGCTGGCCGGATTTCACCGCCGCACCGCTATCCACCATGCGCTGCATCAGCTTGCCCGGAACGCGAAACGCCAGCACGGTTTCGTAACGGCCGCGGACTTCGCCGCTGTAGCGCCGTGCGGCGGCGGCCTCGCCATCGCCCGCCAGCCGCGTGCGGACAATCTTGTCGGGCTGCGGCGGCACGGGGGACGGTGGCGAGCACGCCGCCGTCAGAAGGATCAGCGTGGCAAGTGCCAAAGAGCTGCGCTGCTTGGACATTGCAGGGCCTTTCATGTCTTCAGTCCATTAAGTGTCAGATCGAACGAGAAATCCATGAAGTGCGCGGGATCGATGTTTTGACCGCAACAGGCGCCGATCGAGTAGCGCCAGATGATCAGCATCATGGCCGGAGAAAAAATGGCGTGGAACGCCATCTCATGGTCTACACGGCGAAATTCGCCGCGCGCAATGCCCAGGTCCAGCACTTGGGAAACCAGCCGCTTCGCGCGTTCCACCACAGCTTCGTTGTAATAAACAGCGACATCGGGAAAGTTCCGTGCCTCCGTCACCATCAGCTTGAGCACGCCGCCCGCCTCGGTTTCGCCGACCAGCGACCACCAGTCGAGAAGCAGTCCGCGCAGCAACTCGGCCGCGGTGCCGTCATGGTGAGCCACGCTGTCCTCGGCGCGGGCGATCAACGGCAGGATGTTCTGCTCGATCACCGCCCGAAACAGCGTTTCCTTGCTGTCGAAGTAGAGATAGAGCGTGCCCTTGGTCACGCCGGCGGCAGAGGCGACGTCGTCGAGACGGGTCGCAGCGAAACCATGCTCAACAAACAGTTTCAGCGCCGCGGCGATCAGCTCGGCAGGGCGCGCCTCTTTACGACGGCGATGGGCACGGGAGGGGGATTCCATGCCGCAGATACTAACTAACCGGTCAGTTAATTGTCAATGCGCCGTTCAGTTGGCAACAGCGGAGGACATCGGTTCTTAGCGCGACTCTTTGATCAACCGTCCATTGAGCGGCTGGATCGGTCGCGCGTTGTTCTTGTAGAGGCGGGAAAAAATCGCCACCTGCTCGGCAGACAGGGCAACCGGCTGCTTGAGTACCATCCACAACACGTTCTCGGTGCACGGCGGCGTCGTCAGCGATCCCATATAAGTGTAGTAGGTCTGCTTCTCGGGCAGGAGCTTGGCCGGATCGATGGCGGCGGCGGGCATCAAGCTCATTCCCGCTTCCAGCGGCATGTTGTTCCACAGCGTCTGTATCTGGGAATGCTCGGCCCCGCCCTTTTCCAATTGAACCGCCACCACGGCAAGATTGCCCTCGTCGTCCCTGTGCACCAGATGCGCCACCATGTCGAAACGTTTGCCGTCGATCTTCTCTTCGCCCGGACGGTGGAAGTGGAGTTGTTTCAATTCGTAGCGTCGGCCCATGACCGTGAGACTGCCGCCGTCTGCAAGCGAAGCCTGGATCGTATGGCCGGTGTCTTCGATACGGAAGGTCGACGCCTTGTACTCGAACCTGATCGGCTCGAGGTCGACGCGGATGCTGTCGGCAATTTCGATCGGCGACTGCCGTTTACCCGATGCGCACAGGGCATTTCTCGCGTCCAGGCGCGACCAGTTGGCCGGGCCGCCATCGCCTTCGTAACCCCAATGCAGTTCGCCATGCGTCGGTTCGACCGCAAACTCCGGCTTTTTGCGCGCCGCCCGCCGCAGCCCCGAGGTCGCCAGTGCCAGTTCCCGGCTGTGCCGGTCCGCTACGGGTAGCGGCGGCGGCTCGGCGCCCTTTGCGCCCTTGGCGTCCGCCTTGGAATCGGGCTTGGCTTCGGCGCGCGGATCGTCTTTCGGGTATTCCAGTTGCGATTTGTCGATCTTCGGCAATTCCAGCAGCCGTTTCGGCGCCTCCGCCTTGGCGGCCGCGTCGACCGGCTTCTCCGTACCTTTGGCCTCCGCCGGTTTTTCCGCCGGCGCCTTGTCGGCCACAGACATCGTACGGTTGCGCTGATCGGTGCCCGGGTTGGTGCCGCCGGTCACCATCTCGGCATGCATCACGCCGAATTTGCTCTCACCGGCCGCCTTTTCGGCCGGATCGCTCCGCCGCACCTGCTGTACGGGGCGACTGGCGCATACCTGGGACAGCAGGGCCGCGTCGATACCGCCCTGGCCAACGGCCATTTCGCGCGGCGACAATACCGGCTCCACCCGTACCAGCTTTTCGCCCTGCATGTACAGACGCTTGAGAGTAGCAAAGCGGGCATTGGCGCAATCGTAGCTGTTGAGGGCTTCGACCGCCGTATAGCGGGCGCCGCTCTCGGCATCGGTCGCTTCCTGCTTCAGCAACAGCCGGCTCCAGGCCAGCATGCGCCCATCCTGCGCACTGCTGATGCGTGCGCCATCGATTTCCATCTTTTCACCGCGGCCGACGGCAATCTTCTGCCAATCGGCCGCATGCGCGAAGGTAGCGGCCGCCGACATGGCCGCGAGCCACGGTATGAAAACTCTGCAATGCATGAAAACCCCCTGATGCAAGGCGGGCAATTCCCGCTTCTTCCCCGATGCCGCCACCCGCTCCCGTCGATGGAGCACCTGATCGGCCTATACGCATTTACGGTCCGCCGCCCCGGTACTTTAGCCTTTCCGCAGCGATGGTTGCATTGGTCGTACCTTTCCAGTAGCTTGCCCGTCTCGGGTTCTGCGAGGCCCGACCCCCTAGGAACAACCACAATGAATGCCAAAGACAAATTCATCGCCAACGAAGCGCATGTCGACGCTGCCGCGATACAGCCGCTCCCCCGTTCGAGAAAAACCCACGTCGCCGGATCCCGTCCGGACATCCGCGTACCGATGCGCGAGATCAGCCAGTCGGACACGCCGAGCCACGGCACCGGCCGTGGCGAAATCAACCCGCCGATTTATGTATACGACTGTTCCGGCCCCTACACCGACCCGGCCGCCCGCATCGACGTCCGTTCCGGTCTGCCGGCGCTGCGTCGCCAATGGATCGAGGAGCGCGGCGACACGCTGCTGCTGACCGACCTCTCCAGCGCCTACGGCCGCGCCCGTGCCGCCGATGCAAATACCGCGCACCTGCGCTTTTCCGCCCTGCATCGCCAGCCGCGCCGCGCCAAGCCGGGTTGCAACGTAAGCCAGATGCACTACGCGCGCCGCGGTATCGTCACGCCGGAAATGGAATTCGTCGCCATCCGCGAGAACCTCCAGCGCAAGCAGTACATCGAATCGCTACGCGCTTCCGGCCCGGGCGGGGAAAAGATGGCGCGCATGCTCGGCCGCCAGCACCCGGGCGAGCGTTTCGGCGCATCCATCCCCGAGGAAATCACCCCCGAATTCGTTCGCGCCGAAGTGGCGCGCGGCCGTGCGGTGATTCCGGCCAACATCAACCACCCGGAATCCGAGCCGATGATCATCGGTCGCAATTTCCTGGTCAAGATCAACGCCAACATCGGCAACTCCGCCGTCACCTCGTCCATCGGCGAGGAAGTCGACAAGATGACTTGGGCCATCCGCTGGGGCGGCGACACGGTGATGGACCTATCCACCGGCAGCCACATCCACGAAACCCGTGAATGGATCGTTCGCAACTCGCCGGTCCCGATCGGCACCGTGCCGATCTACCAGGCGCTGGAAAAGGTGGACGGCAAGGCCGAGGAGCTGACCTGGGAGATCATGCGCGACACGCTGATCGAACAGGCCGAGCAGGGCGTGGACTACTTCACCCTGCATGCCGGCGTGCTGCTGCGCTACATCCCGCTGACTGCCGAGCGCATGACCGGCATCGTCAGCCGCGGCGGTTCGATCATGGCCAAGTGGTGCCTCGCCCATCACAAGGAAAACTTCCTCTACACCCACTTCGAAGAACTTTGCGAAATCATGCAGGCCTATGACGTGGCCTTCAGCCTCGGCGACGGCCTGCGTCCCGGTTCGATCCACGACGCCAACGATGACGCCCAGCTGGGTGAACTCAAGACCCTCGGCGAACTGACCCAGGTGGCCTGGAAGCACGATGTGCAGGTGATGATCGAAGGGCCGGGTCATATCCCGATGCACCTGATCAAGGAAAACATGGACAAGCAGCTGGAGTGGTGCGACGAAGCCCCCTTCTACACCCTCGGCCCGCTCACCACCGACATCGCTCCCGGCTACGACCACATCACCAGCGCCATCGGTGCGGCACAGATCGGCTGGTATGGCACCGCCATGCTCTGCTACGTGACACCGAAGGAGCACCTCGGTCTGCCCAACAAGCAGGATGTCAAGGAAGGGATCATCACCTACAAGCTCGCCGCCCACGCCGCCGACCTGGCCAAGGGCCACCCCGGCGCGCAGATCCGCGACAACGCGCTGTCCAAGGCGCGCTTCGAGTTCCGCTGGGAAGACCAGTTCAACCTCGGCCTCGACCCGGACAAGGCGCGCGAATTCCACGACGAGACACTGCCGCAGCAGGGCGCCAAGCTGGCTCACTTCTGCTCCATGTGCGGGCCTCACTTCTGCTCGATGAAGATCACCCAGGACGTGCGCGACTTCGCCGCCGCCCAGGGCGTCGCCGAAGCCGAAGCGCTGAACAAGGGCATGGCAGCGAAGTCGCTGGAATTCGTCAGGGCCGGCGCCGAGATCTACCGTAAAACCTAAGGAGAGACTACAGATGCGTAGATGGCTTTTCGTCGCCGGCCTGTCGTTGGCATCGGCCGCTCAAGCGGGCGGTTTCACGATGCAAAGCGCCGATGTCGGCGCGGCCACGCCAATTGCCGGCAAGCATGTGTTCAAGGGCTTCGGCTGCGAGGGCGACAATGTCTCGCCCATGCTGCGCTGGGAAAACCCGCCCAAGGACGTCAAAAGCTTTGCGCTCACCGTCTACGATCCCGACGCCCCCACCGGCAGCGGTTGGTGGCACTGGGTGGTGCTCAACCTTCCGGCCGACACCCGTGAAATTCCGCAGGGCGCCGGCGATCCTGCCGCCGCCAAGCTGCCCAAGGGCGCGTCGCAAATCCGCACCGACTTCGGCAAACCCGGCTGGGGCGGCCCCTGCCCGCCGGTCGGCGACAAACCGCATCGCTATGTGTTCACCCTGCACGCACTGAAGGTGGACCGGATCGATCTGGCCGAAGATGCGCCGGCAGCGATGGCCGGCTACATGATCAACGCCAACAGCATTGGCAAGGCAAGCTTCACCGCCCGCTACGGTCGCCGCAAATAATTGCCGCGGCCTTGAGCTAGACTTCGTTTATCAGACGGCAAAAAATTCGGGGCCGCACGCAGCGGCCCCGCCCAGCGGAGACATAACGTGGCGCTTTCGCTCGCGCACTCGGACCCGACGCAAACCGTCGACCTGCAAAGCCCCCAGGCCGTACTTCAGGCGATCGATGGCATTTTGCGTCGGCGCTATGGCCCCGATTACGGTTTCCCGGTGCTGGAACAGGCCGTCGCCGACCTGACACGGGCGTTCCGCGGCGACTACCCCGGCCTGCTGCGTTGCGACACCCACTACCATGACCTGCGCCACGCCCTTGACGCCGGCCTGGCGATGGCCCGGCTGATCGACGGCCACTGCCAATCGGTGGCCGTCGACGACGCCGAGCGTCTCGATGCCGAACACGCGCTGCTCGGCTTATTGCTCACGCTGTATCACGACATCGGCCTGTTGCGCCGGCCCGACGAGGCAGATCTGGAGGGCGCATCGCTCACTCCGATCCACGAACGCCGCGGCGTCCACTTCATGGAAACCTACCTCCGGCAAACGCCGCTGGCCCACCGCGCGAAACAGTCCGAGCTGATCATGATCACCCGCCTCGACTACAAGATGCGCCCCGAATGGCAGGGCCCGAACCGCACCATCGCGCGACTGATGGGCGCCGCCGATCTGATGAGCCAACTCTCCGATCGCTGCTATCTGGAGAAATGCCGCGACTTCCTGTTCATCGAATTTTCCGCCATCGGCCTCACCGGCCCCGGCAATCCGTATCCGGACCAGCAAACCCTGCTGCGCAAGACCCCGGCCTTCTACACCGGCCTGCTGCGGCGGCGCCTGCACGACGAATACGACGACTCGGACCGTTACATGGCCGCGCATTTCGGCGGCGAATGCCCCTACACCACCGCCATCGAGCGCAATTTCGGCTATCTGCAGGGCCTCCTCGATTCGGAGGATTTCGGCCAGTTGCGCCGCACGCCGCAACGCGTGATCGACGCCACCTGTTGATGGAGTGCCGCCCCGGCTGCGGCGCCTGCTGCATTTCGCCCTCCATCAGCTCGCTCGGCAAACCCGCCGACGTACCCTGCCGCCACCTCGCAGCCGACTTGCGCTGCACGATTTTCGGGCAACCGCAGCGCCCCGCCTGCTGCTCCGGGCTACAACCCGCCGTAGACATCTGCGGGGCCGACCGGGCGCAAGCCCTGCGGCGACTCGCGCGCATGGAGCGCTACACCGCACCGGCGCCTCCGGAAGCCTGATCGTTTAGCATAGGCACCCGTACACCTGATCGGAACCAACCATGAACGACACCGCCCACGCTTGGCGATTCTTCCGCGCCGGTGGCTTCGACCAAGTTCGCATCGACAGCGCCGACGACCTTCTCGCATTGAAACACCTCGACCAGAAACTCTGGGTTGCCCTGGCCTGCCCCACCGGCGGCATCGAATTCGACCCGCGCACCCTGGCATTGATCGACGCCGACGGCGACGGCCGCATCCGTGCGCCGGAACTACTCGCCGCCATCGACTGGGCCGCCGCCCGGCTATCCCAGCCGCAGGCGCTCGGCGCGGGACTGTCCGGCGTGCCGCTCGACGCCATCCGCGACGACGATGATGCCGGTCGCCTGCTGGCCGCCGCTGCCCGCACGCTCGCCGACGAACGGGGCAAGGGCGCTGCTGAAGTTATCAGCGTCGAGGAAGCCGGGGCCGCCGAGGAACATTGCCGGGCCCGACTGCACGCGGCTTGGGAGGCGGCCGGTCTCCAGGCACAGGCCGCAGGCTCGGCCACCGAGGCGGCCCATGCCGCACTGGAAGCGGTGCGCAGCAAGATCGACGACTTTTTCGCCCGCTGCCGCCTGGCGGCTTTCGATTCCCGCGCGGCCGAGCCGCTCAACGCCGACATCGAAGCCCTCCGTGCCCTGGCCGCAACGCCACTGCACCAACAGGCTGAGGCGATTGCCGCGCTGCCGCTGGCACAGATTGGCGCCGACCGCACACTGCCGCTGGCCGCCGGCGCCAACCCGGCATGGGCCGAACGCCTGGCGGCGTTCGCCGAGAACACGGTCAAGCCGCTGCTGGGCGAGCGCGACCGCCTTTCGGAGAGCGACTGGCGAACCCTGCTGGAAAAACTTGCGCCCTATACCGCATGGCTGGCGGCACGTCCCAGCGAGACCGATGTGCCGCCCGAACTGGTCGCTGCGCGCGATCTGGAACGACTGGCGCGCTACGTCCGCGACCTGCTGCCGCTGGCCAACAACTTCGTCGCCTTCCGCAATTTTTATACGCGTCAGGGCAAGGCGACCTTCCAGATCGGTACGCTCTATCTCGACGGACGCAGCGCCGAACTCTGCGTCGCAGTCGGCGATGCCGCCAAGCACGCGGCGCTGGCTTCGCTCGCGCGCATGTGCCTGGTGTATTGCGACTGCGTCCGCGACGGCGCAAGGATGAGCATTGCCGCCGCCTTCACCGCTGGCGATTCCGACCAGTTGATGGCGGGTCGCAACGGCGTCTTCTATGATCGCCAGGGACGCGACTGGGATGCCACCATCACCCGCATCGTCGATCACCCGATCAGTCTGCGGCAGGCCTTCTGGTCGCCCTACAAGCGTCTCGGTCGGCTGATCGGCGAGCAGGTACAGAAGCTGGCGGCGAACCGGGCCAAGAGCGTCGAAGACCGCATGGCGGTGGCTGCCGTCGAAGGCGTGAAGAAAACCGAAGCCAGCGCCAAGCCTGTGCCGCCGCCGGCCTTCGACGTCGGCAAGTTTGCCGGCATCTTCGCCGCCATCGGCCTCGCCGTCGGCGCCCTGGGCACCGCGCTGGCCTCGGTGTTGACCGGCATGCTGGCGTTGAAATGGTGGCAGATGCCGCTTGCCATAACCGGGCTGATGCTAGCCGTTTCCGGGCCGGCGATGGCCATGGCCTGGTTCAAACTGCGCTCGCGCAATCTCGGCCCGCTGCTCGACGCCAACGGTTGGGCGGTGAATGCACGGGCGCGCATCAACATTCCCTTCGGCACCTCACTCACCGCCCTGGCCGAACTCCCGCCGGGTGCCGAGCGGGCCCTGACCGACCCCTACGCCGACAAGAAAGCGCCCTGGGGCCTCTACCTATTCGTCGTCGCACTGCTTGCCGGCGGCGCTTTTGCACTCTGGAAATTCACTCAATGAAATACAAGGTCATCCCCGTCACCCCATTCCAACAAAACTGCACGCTGCTGGTCTGCGGTACCACCCAGCGCGCCGCAATCATAGACCCCGGCGGCGACATCGAGCGCATTCTCGCCGTGATCGACAAGGCCGGCGTAAAGACGGAGAAAGTGCTGCTCACCCACGGCCACCTGGACCATGCCGCCGCCTCAGGGAAGCTGGCACAGCAACTGGGAATCCCGATCGAAGGCCCGCACGAGGGCGATCGTTTTCTCATCGAACAGCTTTCGGAGCAGAGCCGGATGTATGGGTTTCCGGTCTACCCCGCCTTCGAGCCGGATCGCTGGCTGAAGGACGGGGACACGGTCGGCTTCGGCGAGGAAACCCTCGAAGTGCTGCACTGCCCCGGCCATACCCCCGGCCACGTGGTTTTCTTCCATCGCAAGGGAGGCTTGGCGGTGGTCGGCGACGTACTCTTCGCCGGCTCGATCGGACGCACCGATTTTTCCCATGAAGGCAAACCCTACGGTGATTTCGATACCCTGGCGCAGTCGATCCGCGGCAAGCTCTACCCGCTCGGCGACGATGTCGAGTTCATTTGCGGTCACGGCCCCAACTCCACGTTCGGCCGCGAGCGCCGGACCAATCCCTTCGTCTCCGACTGAACCGCGCATTCCATGAGCCATCGCAACGACCGGGCGCTGACCCATCTGTTCGCCAACAACCAGGCCTGGGCCGCGCAGATGCAGGCCGAGGACCCGGCTTTCTTCTCCAAGCTCGCCCACCTGCAAACGCCGGAGTACCTCTGGATCGGCTGTTCCGATTCGCGCGTCCCGGCCAACGAGATCACCGGCCTCCTGCCGGGGGAAATCTTCGTCCATCGCAACATCGCCAACGTGGTGGTGCATACCGACCTCAACTGTCTCTCGGTGCTGCAATTCGCCATCGACGTGCTCAAGGTGCGCCACATCATGGTGGTCGGCCACTACGGCTGCGGTGGCGTGCGGGCCGCCCTGGAGGACATGCGGCTGGGGCTGGCCGACAACTGGCTGCGCCACATCCAGGACGTGCGCGACAAACACCGCGAACTGCTCGCCAGCGTCGCCGCCGACAAGCGCATCGACAAGCTCTGCGAATTGAACGCGGTGGAACAGGCGATGAACATCGGCCAGACCACGCTGGTTCGCGACGCCTGGGCGCGCGGCCAGGCACTAACCATCCACGCCTGGGTGTATGGCCTGTCCGACGGACTGGTGCGCGACCTTGGCCTGTCCGCAGAATCGGTCGCCGAGATGGAAAGCGACTACCGCCGCGCCATCGAATTGATTGCCAGCGGAGCCTGCTAATGCGGTTGGGCGTCGATCTCGGCGGCAGCAAGATCGAGATCGTCGCCCTTGCCGCCGATGGGCGCGAAATGCAGCGCCGCCGGGTCGCCACACCACGGGGTGATTACCACGCCACGGTCGCCGCGATTGCATCGCTGGTCGAACAGGTCGAGCACGAACTGGGACAGCGCGGCAGCGTCGGCATCGGCATCCCCGGCACCGAATCGGCGGCGACGGGACGGATCAAGAATGCCAACTCCACCTGGTTGATCGGCCAGCCGCTGCGCCGCGACCTACAGACCCTGTTGTTACGCGAAGTACGCATCGCCAACGACGCCAACTGTTTCGCCCTTTCCGAAGCCGCCGACGGTGCGGCCGCGGGCGCTGACGTCGTGTTCGGCGTCATCCTCGGCACCGGCGTCGGCGGCGGCATCGTCGTCCACAACAAGGCGCTGACGGGAGCCAACGGCATTGCCGGCGAATGGGGACATAACGCAATGCCCCGCGGCGCGGGCATTGCGTTATGTCCCCTGCGGGGAATGAACGACCATCCCCCCGCCCCCCTTCCCGAGGAAGGGGGTGACCATACCAGTTCGCTACGCGAACCTGATTGTTACTGCGGCCGCCGCGGCTGTATCGAGACCTACCTCTCAGGTCCAGGGCTGGCCGCCGACCATCTGCGTGCGACGGGAACGCCGCTGACGGCCGAACAGATTGCGCGAGCGGCCGCCGCCGGCGACAGCGATTGCGAAGCGACGCTGCAACGCTACGAGGTGCGTCTTGCGCGTGCCTTGGCCCAGGTTATCAATGTGCTCGATCCGGACGTCATCGTGCTCGGCGGCGGACTTTCCAACCTGGATCGGCTCTACGTATCGGTGCCGCAGCAGTGGGCGGCGCATATATTTTCCGACAGCGTGCTCACCCGCCTGCTCAAGCACCGCCACGGCGACTCCTCCGGGGTGCGCGGCGCCGCGGCGCTGTGGCCCTGAACCATCCCGGCGTCAAAGCTCGATCGGATCGACGTCCAGATGCCAGCGCGAGGTGCGCGGCGTCTTGAGTCCGCCGAGCCGTTCGCTCCAGCGCCCGAGGAACTGCTGCAACGCCGGCCGGCTGGACGACTCGACCAGCAATTGGGCGCGTTCCAGATTGTTCATGCGGTACATCCGCATCGGCACCGGATCGTAGAGCATCACCGCATCGCCGAGCAGGGGCGCGGCCGCGGCCGCGGCGTTCTGTAGAAACGCCAGCGCCACCTCCACATGCGGCGCCTCGGCACGCAGCAGCGCCTGGAACGCAAACGGCGGGAAACCGGCCTGCTCGCGTTCGGCAAGCTGGGCAATGGCAAAACGCAGGTAATCGTGATCGGTCAGCGCGAGATACAACGGGTGATCCGGGTATTCGGTCTGAATCAGCACTTCCCCGGCCAGATCGGCCCGCCCGCTGCGGCCACCAACCTGCATCAGCTGGGCGAACAGGCGTTCCGGTGCACGAAAGTCGGCGGCGAACAGCGCCGCATCGGCCCCGACCGCGCCGACCAGGGTCAGGCGGGGGAAATCGTGCCCCTTGGCAAGCATCTGGGTGCCGATCAGGATATCCACCTCGCCGGCGTGGATCTGTTGCAACAGCGCCTGCCATTTCGTCGGCGTCGAGGCCGAGTCGCGATCGATGCGCAGCACCCGCGCCTGCGGGAAACGTTCTTGCAACGCCGCTTCGAGCCGTTGCGTACCGCGGCCGAAAGGCTGGATGTCGAGGTTGCCGCAGTCCGGGCAAGCGTGGGGAATGCCGGCTTCGAGCCCGCAGTGATGGCAGCGCAGGCGCTTGTCGGCAAGGTGCACCACCCGATTGGCGGCGCAGCGGCAGCAACGCGAAATCCAGCCGCAGGCGGCGCAGGCCAGCACCGGCGCAAAACCGCGGCGGTTGAGGAAGACCAAGCTCTGCTCGCCGCGTGCCAGACGCAGACCGAGCGCTTCGAGCAGCGCCGCGCTCAGGCCATCCTGTAGTTTTTCGCGCCGCGTATCGACGGTGCGCACTGTCGGCATGGCTTCAGCGACGGCGCGCTGGTTAAGCGACAGCAAACGGTAGCGGCCGCTGCGCGCGTGGTGAAAGGATTCCAGCGACGGGGTGGCCGAGCCGAGGACGATCGGTACGTTCATCTGCTTGGCGCGAAATACGGCAACGTCGCGGGCCGAATAGCGCAGGCCGTCCTGCTGCTTGAACGAAGCGTCGTGCTCCTCGTCGACCACGATCAGACCCAGCCGCGGCAGCGGCATGAACACGGCAAGGCGGGTGCCGAGCACGATGTCGGCGCGGCCTTCGAGGGCGTCGAGAAAGGCGCGCGCGCGCGCCGCATCGGCGACGCCGCTGTGCGCCGAAACAATGCGCGCACCGGGAAAACGCGCCGCGACCCGGCCTTCAAGCTGCGGCGTGAGGGCAATCTCGGGCACCAGCATCAGCGCTTGGCGGCCACGCGCCAACTGGGCCTCGATTGCGCGCAGATAGACCTCGGTCTTGCCGCTGCCGGTGACGCCATGCAGCAGATAGGTTTCGAAGCCCTCGCCGGCACCGATCGCCGCCACCGCCGTAGCCTGCTCGGGGAGCAGCAGCGGCACCGCAGGCGGGTTCGCGTTGATCGGCGCAAGGGCTTTGCGCCGCGGCAATTTTCCGCGGCGCAACAAGGGCGGCAACGCGAAACTCATCACCGCGCCAAGCGGATGCTGGTAGTAACGGGCACAGAATTCGCACAGCGCGATCCATTCCGCCGGCAACGGCAGCATGTCGCGCAGAATCGCCGTCACCGGCTTGAGCTTGTCGGCGGATTGCTCACTCTGCGCCGGGATTGCGACGATGACACCGATCTTCTCTCCAGTACCGAAGGGGACTCTGGCGCGACAACCTATATCTTCAATACTAACGTCGTCGGCCAAGTAATCGAACAGGCGTGGCAGAGGTACATCGAGGGCGACGCGGATCATGCCCATTTCATCTCATGGCCTTGCCGGCACATTCTCGATTTCACTTCGCCTAAACCCCTTAACTCCCTGCTCGATAACGAAAAACGGGTTCCCCACAAATTTTGTGGATAACTTTGTGAATATTGCTCTGCGACATTCGCTAAGTGCTGGCGCCAGAAGGCGATTTTTTTACTTGCGTAACAATGCAGCAACAATAAATCCGTTATAAATCAATGCCTTGAAATTGACGCACGGTAAATGGCCGGGTTCTGGCGGGAGTTTGGCCGACGAGCCCAACTTCTGTGCATAAGTCAATATGTCCCCCGCCCTGTCGCTGAGCCGGAATCGGCCTTGTCAAGAGCTTTGGCGCGAATTTTTCCGGCTATGGTTATGCACCGTATCGACCAAAGTCGTGACGTTCTCGGGGGGGGTAAATTGGTTGATTCCGTGACCCAGATTGAACACATGCCCGCTACCGCCACCGAAGCTGTCGACGATCCGCCGGGCTTCGGCGGCGACCTTGTCGGGCGAAGCGAACAGAGCCATCGGATCGAAATTGCCTTGCAATGCCACCTTGTCGCCGATCCGGCGCCGGGCGTCGCCGATGTCCGTGGTCCAGTCGAGGCCGACCGCATCGCAGCCGATCGAGGCGATGGCCTCCAGCCACTGGCCGCCCCCCTTGGTGAACACGATGCAGGGAATTCGCTCGCCGTTGTGCGTCTTCTTCAATCCCTGAACCACCTTTTGCAGGTAGTTGAGCGAGAACTCATTGTAGGCGGCGGCCGACAGCGCGCCGCCCCAGGTGTCGAACAACTGCACGGCCTGGGCACCGCATTCGATCTGGGCATTGAGGTAGTCGGTCACCGCCTGGGCGTTAACTTCGAGAATACGGTGCAGCAAATCCGGCCGGTCATACAGCATCGTCTTCAGTGTGCGGAAGTCGGCCGAGCCACCGCCTTCGACCATATAGCAGGCCAGCGTAAACGGACTGCCGGAGAAACCGATCAGCGGCACCGAATCGGCCAGCGCACGGCGAATCTCGGCCACCGCATCCATCACGTAGCGCAGATGGACGTTGGGGTCTGGCGCCTGTAGGTCACGGATCGCCCATTCCTCGCGCAGCGGCCGCTCGAACTTGGGCCCCTCGCCCTCGGCGAAATAGAGCCCGAGGCCCATCGCATCCGGCACGGTGAGGATGTCGGAAAACAGGATCGCGGCGTCGAGATCGTAGCGGGCCAGCGGTTGCAGGGTCACTTCGCAGGCCAGGCTCGGCGACTTGCACAGGCTTAGGAAGTCGCCGGCGCGGCGGCGCGTTTCGCAGTATTCGGGCAGATAGCGCCCGGCCTGGCGCATCAGCCAGACGGGAGTGCAGTCGACGGGTTCGCGGAGCAGGGCGCGGAGAAAGCGGTCGTTCTTGGGGCGCATAGTGGTCGGTCCAAAGTCCAGAGGGTTCGTTCAAAGCCGCGGCTCGGCCGCAGCGAGCACGCCGGGCCTTGAACGTGCGAGCTTAAGCGCGGGATTTTAAGTCAGCGCAGGCCCAAATCCTTGAGCTTGCGATATAGGTGGGTGCGTTCGAGACCGGTTTTCTCGGCCAACCGGGTCATATTGCCCCCGTCCAGAGCGAGGTGGTACTCGAAATACAGGCGTTCGAAGATTTCCCGCGCCTCGCGCAGCGGCAGCATTAGCATTTCGCTGGTCAGCCCGCCGCAGTCGGGCTGACCGCCGCGCGCCGGTACCACCAGCCGATTCACGTCTTCAGCCTCGATTTCCGCCGACAACGCCGCCTGGGCGAGCGAACGCAGCGCCGTCTTTAGCTCTGCGTAGCCGCCCGGCCAATGATACTGGCGCAGGGCGTTGAGCGCCGCGGTAGCCAGCCGGCGCGGCGCAATCTCGCGCGACTCGACCAGCTGCGCCAGCACATGCTGGGCCATGTCGGGAATCTCTTCGCGCAGTTCGGCAAGCGCGGGCAGGCCGATGCGGCCGGAAAAGACGCGGGCGAGCAGCGACTCATCCCAACCCAATGCCGCAAGCTGTCCGCTTTCGATCTCGGTGCCGACCACCAGGTACATGCGGTGGTAGTCCAGGCGCTCGGCAGCAAACAGCAGGTTCTTCTGTTGTAGGCGCGTCAGCCGGGTCAGCTCCTCGGCGAACAACACCCCGCCGGCCGCCGCCTGCAACGTCTCCAGGCTGAGCGGATTGGAATCGACAGCCAAGTCGATCCAGGCCTTGCCCGCGGCCTGCAGGGTGCGTGCCGCCAACTCGACGATGCCGCCCGGCGCCGAGCGCAGCAGCACCGCGCGATTGCCCGCGGCGATTTGTTCCAGACGCTTTTTCAGATCGCGCAGCACCGCCGAACGGCCGAAGGCCGCCAGCGAAAGCGCCGGCGCCGGACGCCGCCCCTGATCGAGCGCCTGCCGGACCGAGGCCAGCAGCTTCTGCATACCGATCGGCTTTTCCAGAAACCCCTGCGCGCCGATGCGCGTCGCCTCCACAGCGGTATCGATGGTGGCATGGCCGGACATCATCAGCACCGGCATGGTCAGTTGCCCGGACGCGGCCCATTCCTTGAGCAGGGTGACGCCGTCCATATCCGGCATCCAGATATCGAGCAGGACCAGATCCGGACGCTCGTTCTCGCGCACCACCCGCGCCGAAGTGGCGTTCTCCGCCAGCACGACATCGTGGCCCTCGTCGCGGAGGATCTCCGAGAGCAGTTCGCGAATGCCTACTTCGTCATCGACTACGAGAATCTTGCTCATATCCATTTCACCCCAAAAAACCTTCGCCCCGCCGATGCGGCGCAACAAAACGCTCTGCCGCCGTGTCGCAATTCATTCCCTATCCGCCAGCGGCAAGCGGATCGCCACCTCAGCGCCACCGCCATCGCGATTCACCAGGCGCACCTCGCCGCGATGTTCGTCGACGATCTTCTTCACAATGGCCAAGCCGAGCCCGGTGCCCTTCGCCTTGGTCGTCACATACGGCTCGAACGCCCGCGCCAGAGTCTGCGGCGGAAAGCCGGGGCCGTTGTCGCTTATACCAAGCAAGGCATAAGCGCCGTCGCTCAGCGACGTGATCCAGATCCTCGGTTCGGCAATCTCGACCAGGGCATCCTCGGCGTTGGCGAGCAGGTTGTGGATCACCTGGCGCAACTGGTTGGCGTCTGCCAGCACGGCCGGCAGATCGTTCGAAAAATCGGTTTCGATCGCCACCCGGCTGCTCTCATAGAGGCCGAGAACGTCACGCACCAGCCCGTTGAGGTCAACCGCATCCAGCGCCGGCGGCGGCAGGCGCGCATAGTCGCGGAAATCGTTGACCATGTTCTTCATCGCCTCCACCTGATTGACGATGGTGCGGGTGGAGCGTTCGAGAATCTCCCGATCGGCGCCTTCGAGACGCTGCGCCAGCTTCATCTGCAATCGTTCGGCGGAAAGCTGGATCGGCGTCAGCGGGTTCTTTATCTCGTGCGCCAAGCGCCGCGCCACCTCGCCCCAGGCCGCGGAACGCTGAGCGGCGATCAACTGGCTGATGTCGTCGAAAACCACCACATAGCCGCCGTGGGCGGGCAGCACCGATCCGCGCACCAGCAACATCTTCGGCGCGCCCTGCGGCGGTTCGATCTCCAGTTCGCGCTGCCACTCCACCGCGCCGGCGGCGAAGCCTTCCATCACCGCCCGGGCGAAGGCCTGCCGCCGCGGCCATTCGATCAGCACCGTTTCCTCGAAGTGATCGAGGTCGTCGCCGAGTATCTGCAATGCCCCGCGATTCGCCGCGCGCAAGCGAAAATCGGCATCGAAGGCCAGCACCCCGGCGGAGAGATTGGCCAACACGCTTTCCAGATAGGCCCGCGCGGCCTCCAGTGCGGCGCGATTGCGCTCGGTCTCGCGCCGAGCGTCGTCGAGCTGCCGGGTCATCTGGTTGAAGGAACGCGTCAGCACGCCGAGTTCGTCCGGAGTTTCGAGAATCGCCCGCGGCGTAAAGTCACCCGCGGCCACCGCCCGGGTACCCTCAGCAAGGATCAGCAGCGGTTGCGCCAGGCGCTTGGCAAGGAAAAAAGCCAACGCAACGGCAGCAAACAGCGCCAGCAGCAGGGTCAACGTCAGCGTCAGCGTGTAGATCCGCTTCAGCCCCTCGCGCCCGAGTTGCAGCCCCTGATAATCGCGGTAGGCCGACTCGACGCTCTCGGCGCTGCGCGCAATCGATTCCGGCACCGGCTGGGTGAGCTGTAGATAACGCTCGCCCTCCAGCCCCGAAACCAGCGGCACCAGTACACGCAGCAGCAAGCCGTTCTCGGCATCGCCGTCGACCCATGAAAAGGCCCGCGTGGCGCGCGCCTGACGCAGTTGCGCAAGACTCGGCAGCGGCGGAAACAGCAGCGCGGTATCCGCCGAAGCGCTGTATATCTCAAGCTGGCCGCCCGCGTTGACGATCGCCGCGCTCTGCACGCCGGTCTGATCGCGCAGGCGGTTGAGCTGCGGCAGCTCGGGCACGGCCTCGCCGAGATCGAGCGCGATACCGCGCGCCTTGCCGCGCAGATCGGCCTGCAAGCTGGCCAGTACGTTGCGGCCGAGTTCCAGGCCGCCGTCCAGCGCACTGTCCACCCGCACGTCGAACCAGGAATCGATGCTGCGCACGGCGAACTGCATCGACACGGCATACAGCAGAACGCCGGGCAGCACGGCCATCAGCGCCAGCGTCCACAGCAGGCGCAGCTTGATCCGCGACCCGAACACGCGATTGCGCACATCGCGCCACAGATGGCGCAGCTGGACGCCCACCAGTGCCAGCAGGATCAGCGCGACGGCGCCGTTCGCCGCCAGCAGCAGCGGATAGTTGCGGGCGAACAGGTCGGTGTTCGAGGTCGCCGTGGTGAGCAGGAACAACAGCGCAACCCCCGACAACGTGGCGGCAATCACGGCGGCGTACCTCATTTCGCCTCCCCGATCTGCGGTTGCCAGGTCAGCGTCCGCGCGGCGATCTGCCAGTCCTTGTTGGCCAGTGCATCGAGCTGGAAGGGCTTCGGCAACTGGTTGCGGTCCAGCGACAACCGCACTGCCGCGTGGTAAATCTCGCCGGCCTTGAGCTGGCTCTTGTCCGCCACGGGCAGAGCGCCGACGCGGCCCATCGCGCGCACGGCCTCGGCCAGCGTCTCGAAGCTGCGATAGAGCGAACCGGTGCCGAGCCGGTACTGACGCGTCAGCGGGTTGTAGCTGAGGCGGTAATTGAGGGTGCGGCCGGCAACGTGCTCGTTGGACCAATACCAGCGCGAACGGGTCAGTTCGAATTCGAGATTGAAATACAGCGCGATGCCGTGGGTCACCGCCTCCTCGACGCGCGCGCCGAGGTCGATGGAAAACTCCGCCGACAGCGCATAGCCATCGTCGGTGGGCAACAGGGATGCGCCGACCGGCTCGATGCTGCCGGCGCGCGCGAACCCCAGCGCGCACAGCAGCAGGACCGCGAGCAGTCGCCTAAGCGGACTTGCCCAGCAGCGCGTAAAAGAAACCGTCATGTTCGGCGCAAGGTGTCAGATGCAGTTCGTTGTCCGGTCCGCCGGTGGCCAGCCGCCGGACGTCGGGATGACGCGAGGCAAAGGCCGCCACCTGTTGCGCGTTTTCTTCGGGAAAGAGGGAACAGGTGCAGTAGAGCATTTTGCCACCCGGGGCGAGCAGCGGCCAAAGTGCATCGAGAATTTCGCGTTGGGTGGCGGCAAATCGCGACACATCGTCGGCGCGACGCAGCCACTTGACATCGGGATGGCGGCGCACCACGCCGGAAGCCGAGCAGGGAACGTCGGCGAGGATGCGCTCGAACGGCCGACCGTCCCACCAGGCCGCGACGTCGCGGCAATCGGCCACCTTCACCGCGGCGCGCAGATGCAGCCGCCCCAGGTTGTCCTCGATGCGCTGAGCCCTCGCCGCCTCGGCGTCCAGCGCCAGCAATTCCAGCGCCGGCACCGTCTCCAGCAGATGGGCGGTTTTGCCGCCGGGAGCGGCGCAGGCGTCGAGCACCCGCATACCGGACTGTGCGTCGAGCAGGGGTGCGGCGTGCTGGGCGCCCCAGTCCTGAATCGAACAGTCGCCATCGAAAAAACCCGGCAGGCGGCCCACCGCCACTGCCCGCTCCAGCAGCAGGGCCCGGTCGCCGAGCCAGCGCGTCTCAATACCGGCAGCGCGCAAGCGGTCCTGATACGCCGCCACGTCGCTGCGCCGAGCGTTGACACGGAGCGTCATCGGCGGATGCGTGTTGCCGGCCGTGAGGATCGCCTGCCAGCGCTGCGGATAGGCGCGTTGCAGCGCATCGATCCACCATGCCGGATGCTGCCAAAGGGCAGTTGGATGGTCGGCGACGGCGGCGAGCAGCGCATCGCGGCGGCGCTGGAAATTGCGCAGCACCGCATTCACTAACCCCTTGAAGCGCCCGCCGCCCCAGACGGCGGCGGCGGCGACCGCCTGATCGACCGTGGTGTGAACGTCGTCAGGGCGCGCTTCAACGCGGTAGAGGGCCGCCAGCAGCAGGCCGCGCACTCGCGCATCGGCGAGCGGCCGCGCCAGCAAGCTGTCGAGAAACAGGTCGCCGCGGCCGTAGCGGCGCAGGGTCGCATACGCCAGATCCATCACCAGCGGCCGCTCCGCCGGTGCCACTTTTTCCGCCGCCAGCGCAACATCGAGATTGCGCCCGCCGATCACCGCCGCGATCACCCGGGCGACGTGGCGCAGCGCATGGGCGAGCGAGTCGGCAGCGAGCGGCGGGCGCGGGCTGCTCACCGCAACGGGCCGCTGACCATGGGGAAGTTGTAGAGCCTGCATTCGAGGTTGCCGTTGAACAGCGGCGTACGCCGTTTGGCCTTGAGGCCGATCAGCTTCGGCAACCGCACGTCGGCCGAGAGAAACCAGCAGTCCCAGCCGGCGAAGCGTTTTTTCAGCGCATCGCCGAGCAGCGGATAGAACGCCGCCAGCGCCGCGTCGTCGGCCAGTCGCTCGCCATAGGGCGGGTTGGCAATCAGCACGCCGCCGCCCGGCGGCGGTTCGACGGTCAGCAGGTCACCCTGGCGCAGTTCGACCAGATCGTCGTAGCCGGCGTGGGCGAGATTCTGCCGCGCTCGGGCCACCGCATCGGCAGAAATGTCGGAACCCCGGATCGACAGTTTCCCGGCCATGATGCGGTCGTCTGCAGCTTCGCGGCGGAGGCGCTTCCATAGACCGGCATCGAAATTCTTCAAGCGCTCGAAGCCGAACTGGCCCGGTTCGCGCGACAGGCCCGGCGCGTCGCCGAGACTCATCTGCACCGCCTCGATGAGGAAGGTGCCGCTGCCGCACATCGGGTCGAACAACGGCGTGCCCGGCTTCCAGCCGGCCAGCCGGAGGATGCCGGCGGCGAGATTTTCCTTCAGCGGCGCCTCGACCTTGGCGACCTTGTGGCCGCGCATGTAGAGCGGTTCGCCCGAGGTGTCGAGATACAGCGTGGCCTGGTCGGCGGTGAGGAACAGGTGGATGCGGATGTCCGGATTGCGCGTATCGACGCTGGGGCGACGCCCGCTCTCGTCGCGGAAGCGGTCGCAGACCGCATCCTTGACGCGCAGGGTGATGAATTCGAGGCTCTTCAGCGGTGAGCGCTGGGCGGTGACATAGACGCGCAGCGTCTGCCCGGCCGAGAACAGCTGCGGCCAGGGCACGCCCTGGGCCAGGCGGTAGACGTCGTCCTCGTTGCGATAGCTGCCGAGGGCCAGCCGCCACATCACGCGGGTGGCGATACGCGATTCGAGGTTGGTACGATAGCAAACCTCCCAGTCGCCGCGGAAGGACACGCCTCCCGGCACCTGGGCGACATTACGCGCACCGACGGCGGCGACATCTTCCGCCAGCAGGGCTTCGAGCCCACGCGGGCAGGGGGAAAAGAAGTTTTCAACAGTCATGGCGAGAGCGGTAGCCGCCCTGCCGCCGGGGCGCGATGGAGCCCCGTGCGGAAGGCGAACGGGCGCTTATCATACGCGGCTCGTCATTCCAGCCCCCCCGCCATGGAGAGGATCAAGTCCCTGCGCCTACTCGCCTGCGCTGCCGTGGCCGGTGCGCTGGCAGTCGCCGGTTTCGCCCCGTTACAGATGTTTCCGCTACCGTTGCTGAGTCTGGCGGTGTTGTTCGCGCTCTGGCGGCGGGCGGCGGACGCGGGGCAGGCGGCTGCCCTCGGTTACGCCTGGGGCCTCGGCTTCTTCCTCGCCGGCGTCTCCTGGGTCTATGTCAGCCTGCACGACGTCGGCGGCATGGCGGCGCCCGTCGCCGCCGCCGCAACGCTGTTGTTCTGCGCCTATCTGGCGCTGTTCCCGGCGCTGGTCGGCGCCAGCTACCGCCACCTGCGCAGCGAACGCAGCTGGATCGACGCGCTGCTGATCGCCGCGCTGTGGACCGGCGCCGAACTGGTGCGCGGCGGGCTGTTCACCGGCTTTCCCTGGCTGGCGCTGGGCTACTCGCAGACGCCACCCAGTCCGCTGGCCGGCTATGCACCGCTGCTCGGCAGCTACGGCGTCGGCTTCGTTGCAACGCTGGCCACCGCCGCCGCGCTGTTCGCCGGCCGCCGACCGATCGCCTGGCTGCTGCCGCTCGCTCTGCTCGTCGGCGGCGCGGCACTGCGACCGCTGGTCTGGAGCGAAGCAGCTGGCGCGCCGATCCGGGTCAGCCTACTCCAGGGCAATATCCCGCAGAGTCTGAAATGGGATCCGCGCCGACTGGATCTGTCGATCCGCACCTATCTGCAATTGGCGCGCGAACATCCGGCGCAGCTGACGGTGTTGCCGGAAACCGCGATTCCGCTGTTTTTCGAACAGATTCCCCCGGAAATGCTCGCCGCGTTGCGCGGCGACGGCGAATTGCTGCTCGGCGCGGTAATGCGGCTGGGCGACGACGGCTATGCCAACGGCGCGGTGACGGTGGACCGCGACGGGCGCACGCAGCGCTATCTCAAGCGCCACCTGGTGCCCTTCGGCGAATTCGTGCCGCCAGGCTTCGCCTGGTTCTTCGGCCTGGTGAATATTCCGCTCACCGACTTCAGCCGCGGCGCGCAACAACAGCCGCCATTGCCGGTCGCCGGCCAACAGTTGATGCCCAATATCTGCTACGAAGACCTGTTCGGCGAGGAATTGATCGCCGCCGTCCCGACCGCCACGCTGCTGGTCAATCTGTCGAACACTGCCTGGTTCGGCGATTCGCTGGCCCAGCCACAGCACCTACAGATCGCCCGCATGCGTGCGCTGGAGACCGCGCGGCCCATGCTGCGCGCCACCAACACCGGCATGACCGCGGCGATCGGCCCCGACGGCCAACTGATCGCCGTGCTGCCCGCGTTCACCCGCGACGCCCTCAGCGTCGAGGTCCGCGGCTACCGCGGAATCACGCCCTACGTTCACTATGGCAACGCCGGCGTCTTGCTGTTGGCGCTGCTGGCCCTGCTGCCAGCGCTTGCCAAGCGGTGGTGGCGGCCGCGATAATGAGAGCAATTCTCAAGAAAGCCTGCCATGTCCCGCCCGCTGACCAGCCTCGCCCCCGGAGAGGAAGCCCAGATTTCCAAGATCCATGCGGCTGAAGCTCTCTACCATCGACTCACCGCGCTCGGTTTCCGCAGCGGCCGGCCGATCCGCCTGTTGCGCCGTGCCGCCTTCCGCGGCCCGCTGCACATCCGCATCGGCAGCACCGACGTGATCATCCGCGCCAGCGACGCACGCTGCATCGAGCTCGTTGCCATATGAAGCGCATCGCCCTGCTGGGCATGCCCAATACGGGCAAGTCGACGCTGTTCAATCGCCTCACCGGCGCCGCCGCCCGAGTCGGCAACTGGCCCGGCATCACGGTGGACCTGCTGGCGGCGAAGATCCCGCTCGGCGGCAACCTGGTGGAGCTGATCGATCTCCCGGGCATCTACGACCTGCACGGCTATTCCGACGACGAACGCGTGGTGCGGCATTTCCTCGAGGCCCAGCCGATCGATCTGCTGCTGGTTGCGGTGAACGCCGTGCAACTGGAACGCCAGCTGGTGCTGCCGATGCAGCTGGCCGAACTCGGCTTGCCGGTGGTGATGGCGGTCAACATGATCGACGAGGCGCGCAAGCTGGGCATGTCGGTCGACACCGAGCGCCTGGCCGCCGGACTCGGCCTGCCGGTGGTAGCGATCAGCGCCAAGTATGGCGAAGGCCAGGCGCAACTGCTCACCGCCACCGCCGAGACCCTCGGCGCAACACCGCCGCAGCGCGCCGAGGCTGAACTGGCCCGCGCGCGCCTCGCCGCCGACGACCAGATCGAGGCGCGCGCCGCAGCCCTGCTGGACAGCGCCGTGTCGATGCCGCGAGTGGTACCGGAACAAATTTCCGACCGACTCGACAAGCTGTTGATGCACAACGCCTGGGGCCTGCCGCTGTTCTTCCTCGCCATGCTCGGCGTGTTCGCCGGCGTGTTCTGGCTCGGGGCACCGATCCAGGACCTGATGAAGAACGGTTTCGGCTGGTTCGGTGCGGCTGCCCTGCAACCGGCGCTCGCCGGCACGCCGGAGCTGCTGCGCGGATTCATCGTCGAGGGTCTCTACGGGGGCATTTCCACGGTCGCCGCCTTCGTCCCGGTGATCGTCCTGTTCTTCTTTTTCATGGCCGTAGTCGAAGACTCCGGCTACCTCTCCCGCGCCGCCTACCTGATGGACGCGTTGATGTCGCGGATGGGACTGGACGGCCGCAGCTTCGTCATGCTGCTGATGGGCTTCGGCTGCAATGTGCCGGCGCTGATGGGTACGCGGGTGATGCGCAGCCGCGCGCTGCGCCTGTTGTCGATGATCGTGATCCCGTTTTCGCTCTGCTCGGCACGGCTACAGGTGTTCCTGTTCATCATCGGCGCACTGTTCGCGCCGGCCGTGGCACCGCTGGTGCTGATGTCGCTCTATTTGCTGAGTTTCGCCACCGCCTTCATCACCGCCGTACTGTTCCGCCGCAGCGAGGGTTTCCGCTCCGAAGAACCGTTCGTCATCGAGCTGCCGCCCTATCGCCTGCCCACCCTGCGCCAGGTATGGATGCGCGGCTGGCTGGAGGTGCGGCACTTCATGGCGCGGGCGAGCAAGATCATCGTCTCCGGCGTGGTCGTCGTCTGGCTGCTCACCCACCTGCCTTACGGCGTCGCCCCGGCCGGCGCGGAAAGCTACGCCGGGATACTCGGCCACTGGATGCAGCCGGTGCTCGGCCCACTCGGCATCGACGAGAAGCTGACCATCGCGCTGATCTTCGGCTTCGTCGCCAAGGAAGTGGTGATCGGCGCACTCGCCGTAATCTACGGTCTCGACGGCAATGCGCTGACCGCACATATCGCCGGCAGCCTGAACGGTGTTCAGGCCTACAGTTTCATGATTTTCTGCCTGATCTACACGCCCTGCCTGTCCACCATCGCCACGCTCAAGGCTGAGTCGCGCAGCCTGCGCTTCACCGCGCTAGCGCTGGCCTGGCCGCTGGCGCTGGCATGGACGGCGAGTTTTGCCTTCTACCAGACGGCCACCCGGCTGCTCGGAACATAGTCCGCTATGAGTCCGCTATGATTCGGACCTCCTTCTTCCGCCCTGACCGCCGCGAAACTCCATGAAAGGCACTTCGGAATTCCTCGTCGAAATCGACGACCTGCACTTCAGCTACAACCGGCTCAACGGCCGCAACGTGCTCAACGGTATCGATCTGAAGATTCCGCGCGGCAAGGTGGTGGCCATTCTCGGCGTCAGCGGCGCCGGCAAAAGCACGCTATTGCGCCAGATCGGCGGCCAGCTGCGGCCACAGCGCGGCCGGGTACGGGTCAACGACAAGATCGTGCACCAGATGAATGCCGCCGAGCTGTACGCGATGCGCCGGCAGATGGGCCTGATGTTCCAGGCCGGAGGTCTGTTCAGCGACATTTCGGTGTTCGAAAACGTCGCCTTTCCAATGCGCGAGCTGACCGACATGCCTGAGGAAGTGATCTACGATCTGGTGCTGATGAAGCTGCATGCGGTAGGACTGCGCGGCGCGGCGGAGTTGATGCCGAACGCGCTCTCCGGCGGGATGGCGCGGCGCGTCGCCCTGGCCCGGGCGATCGCTCTCGACCCGATGCTGGCGATGTACGACGAGCCTTTCGCCGGCCTCGACCCGATCTCCCTCAATCAGATCGCCGAACTGATCCGCAGCCTCAACGATTCGCTGGGGGTCACCTCCATCATCGTCACCTACGACATGTCGGAGTCCCTCAAGGTGGTGGATTACGCCTACTTCCTCCACCATGGCAAGGTGGTAGCCGCAGGCACCCCGGAAGAGATCTACGCATCCGACAACCCCTTCGTGCATCAGTTCGTCAATTCGGAACCCGACGGGCCGGTCGCTTTCCATGCCGAGGCCGTCGCCTACCCCAAGGATCTGGGAATCTGAACTGCCGCAACTGGGCGCTTGTTCGGTACCGCAGGCGGTCGGCGCTTAATGCAGGCCGCGCAGGTCGCGCCCGGGGAAACCGAACAGTTCGTTGCCGCGTCCCAGGCGCCTGACATAGGCAAGCACTTCCGGATCCTTGATGAAGTCGGCGGGCGAGGTCGCTGTCAGGATGTTTTCCAGCGGCTGCGGGCGGGCGATGACGAAGCCCTGAAGGTGATCGATACCGGCCTCCACCATCGCCTCCACGGTGGCCAAATCCTCGGCCCACTCGGCGATGCTCTGCATGCCGAAGTTGCGCGCCAAGTCTGAAATGGCGGCAACGATGGCCATGTTTGCCGGATGCCGGGTGGCGCCGAGCACGAACTGACCATCGATCTTGACCGCATCCGCAGGCAGTTGGCGCATATATGAAAACGACGTATAGCCGGCGCCGAAATCGTCCAGCGCGATGCGCGTACCGTAATTCTGCACCCGGTGCACAAAACGCAGCGAGTTGTCGATATCGGTCAACGCGACGCTTTCGGTAATCTCGATGCATAACCGCAGCGCGGCATTCGGATGCTGCGCCAGCATGGCGTAGATGTCCTCGACGAAACGCATGTCGTTGAGCGACGCGCCGCTCAGATTGACGTTGGCCACCCGTGTCCGCGACAGCGTTTCGTGGTGGGCTTCCAGCCACTCCAGCGCGTTGAGGAAAACCCAACGATCGATGACCGAAATCCGGCCCGACATCTCGGCCGTCTTGATGATCGGATAGGCCGAAGCGACGGCACCGCTGTCGGCGTCCTGCATGCGCAGCAGGAACTCGAAATTGAGCGATTCGAGCGGCGCCTTGAGCGACATGATCGGCTGGCCATAGAGCAGCAATCCGGCCGGTACGTCGCTGGTGCCGAGTTGCTTGATGATGCGCAATTCCTCGGCACGCTCGACGAACACCGGCGCATTGCGCAGGTAGGTGACAAGACCGTTGGGGCCACCGTCCTTGGCACTGCGACAGGCGCGGTCGGCCGCCGAGATGGCGTCGGTCAGCCGCGTGCCGGCCACTACCTCGATCAGCCCGATCGAGACATTCACTGTGAACGCCTTCGCTTCCATCTGAAACGGCTTGGCAAAGACGCTGTCGATGATGTTGCGGCACTGCCGCTCGGCGCCGGCGATGTCCGGCGAATTGAAGATGACGACGAACTCGTCGCCGCCGATGCGGCCGAAATGCACATCGCTGCCGGCGAGGATTCCCTCGATTTGGCGGCATAGTTTGATCAGGATGACATCGCCGGCGGCATGGCCGTAGAGGTCGTTGATCAGCTTGAAGCGGTCGAGATCGACATAGGCCAACCCGACGGTGGCCCGCGACAGGCGGCTGAACGCGATTTCAAGCCCGCGCCGGTTGAGGATGCCGGTCAACGGATCGTGGTCGGCCATCAGGCGCAACTGCTGAACAGCGACGGTGCGTTGCGTAACATCCTGTAGGGAACCCTCGATGTGGTCGTCGGTTCGCGTCGCCTTGACCAGATAGTGGCGCGTCGCGACGCCGTCCGTCACCGCCAGCTCCATTTCGCAGGTGGCCTGATCGCGTAGGCCGTCGCGCAGATCGGCCCACGCCTCGACACCGAAGCAATAGCTCCAGTTGCGCGCCGCGGCGCGGCTGCCCACCATCGCCTGCATCGCCGGATTGATGCGCAGCAGATCGCCCTTCAGATCGAGGGTAAACAAACCGATCGGGATGGCTTCGTAGGTGTTGTGCAGTTCGGCTTGCGCCCGTCGCCGTTCTATGCGCTCCTGGTGCAACTGTTCGGCAATGGCGAGCGCCGCCATCAGACTGGAGGCGAGGGCTGCGGTGACGCTGTTGAAAATGCCGAGCAGCGCCTTGACGCCGAGCGCCGCAGCGATCACTTCGTTGAAGTTGGCGCCCACCGTGATGGCGATCGAGATCGCATACCAGACCGCCACCGCGGAGTGCGTGACGATCAGGATGCGGCTCATCAGGAAGACGATCGTGCCGACCGAGAACACCGACAGCAGCCAGAACACCGGGAGAAACTGGCGATAAGGCAGCACCAGGGCGCACAGCAGCAGCGGCAGGCAGGACCACTGCATCCATTGGATCAGGCGCGGGAAACCGACCTGCTTGAGGTCGGCGGCAAACAGTCGGGTGAACAGGACGATGGTCAACACGCAATAGCTGGCCATCGACGTCCGCCTGATCAAGAACATCCAATCCGGCGGGATATGGTGTCCGAACCACAGCGTATCGAAGCCTGCCGACAGTGCAGCAATGCGCAGATTGCCGATCAGCCAGGCAGCAAACACCACATAAATCCACTCGCGGTTGATCAGCGCAGTGAGCAGGACGAAGACGGTCAGGATCAGCAGTCCGCCGTCGAGCAGCGCCGCGTCGCGATGGAACTTGTCCTCCGCATATTCCAGCGCGGCCGCTTCCCATTGCCGCAGGGTCAGCCGCGCCGGCCCGGAAAAATGGCCACGACAGAGCACCGGACCGCTTACGCCCGCGGGTATGTCCAGGGTGAAACCGCTATTCGCCCGCCTCAGCGCACCTTCGACGCTTGCACGGTCGGCCCGCCCCAGCAGAGCGGCACTGTCGGCTGCCCAGCAGGCGAGATCGAGCGCATGGCGCGAGGGCAGTTCGACGATCGGCCGCGGCGCACCGATGCCGGAAGGTGCGACAGTGAACAGGAACCAGAACGGCTGTTCCGACAGGTGCGTATCCAGGTAGGCGACCGGAATCCGGCTTTCCAGGTTCTGCCTGACTTGGGCCAACGCGGGTTCGCCGGCGGCGGCATCAAACTCGGCGGCCCTGAAATGCAGCGACACACCGCCGCCGCCGGGATATTCCGGCGGCCAGATGGTGACGGCAGTCAACGTCGCCAGCGCAATAACGATCGGCACGACGAATACCGAAAATCCAAACAGCAGGCGTTCGATAGCAGAAACCCCGAAGCGAGCGGGTCCACGTGTGAACAGGCTGCGCAACCGCGCAGGGAACGCCTGACGTGGCATGTATTGCTATTCCTAAAGTTATATAAGATGACGAGACCAATTTAACAGCAAATCGCCCCTTTCAGCCGTTAATAGTTGCGCCTCGGCGACAAAAATAGCAGCGCAAAAAAAATGGAATCCGCATATTCGCCGCGACGCTGGGGCGAATATGCGGATGCCCGGCAGGCATCAGACAGCCGCGTAAAGGCCGCGGATCACTGTCGCCGGCGGCACGAAGGCTGGGATTTCCTGAGCTGGATCGGGTTGGCCACCGATCTGAATGTCGGGATGCTCGGTGTCGAAGAACAACTCATAGAGCGGATGCGCCGCCGCCTTCCAGTGTTCCGCCACCGTATCGACGCGAATCGCCATGACGCGATGCGGAATGTTGCCGACATGCGCCATCGGCACATAGCCTTTTTCCGGCAGGATGTCCTCGAAAGTGAACGCCTCGTACATCTTGTCGAGCGGGCGCCGCGCAGTAATCACGATCCATTCGACGCCGATGTTGTGGCAATGGGCGAGCACCGCCTTGAACAGCAGGCTTTTCACTAGGCTGCCGCGGTCCGGCTGGACGACGCCGAGCCGCGTTGCCTCGACCAGATAGGCGCCCTGCAACCAATCGGGAAGATTCACCGAATGCTCAACGCTCAACCGGCGCCCAACGTTTGACTGGATGCGCATCGAGCCGATAGGCGAGCCGTCGAACTTGGATTCGGCAAGGAAGACCGTCGTGGTCTTGTCGTAGTCGGTCGCCTCCGGTTCGCGCAGGGTCTGCGCAAATTCGGGAACATGCCGATCATAGGCGGCATGGCGAATCGCGACGGCCTTACGGATATCGGCCTCCTTGCGGGCAATTCGGATCGTGAACGGCAGACGCTCCTGCTTGGTTTGACGGACATTGACGGCATTCAGGCGTTGAAATTCCATGATCTATCCTCCGAAAATTGGTTTTTTATGCGGCAAATGGGAACTACATGATGAGAAAAGCCTGCAAAAACAGCGCAGGCCGCGCTCACTTAACTGCTTGCGCGTCAGGTAGTCAACCTTTATCGGCATGAGAATCGATACCTGAAACACCCGCGCGAAATTCCGCGCAACGCGCGATTCGCCTTTCCACAGCCCGGTTTTCCTCAACGACGGCGGGTAGGGCAGGGCGGTGATTCCCGGTAAAATCGCCGCTTTGCGGCCGCCAGCCGCCCCGTCAGTACATCCCATGAGCCAGAGCAAACCCTCGTTCCAGGAACTGATCCTGCGCCTGCAAACCTATTGGGCACATCAGGGCTGCGCCCTGTTGCAGCCATACGACATGGAGGTCGGCGCCGGCACCAGCCATACCGCCACCTTCCTCCGCGCCCTCGGCCCCGAGCCGTGGAAGGCCGGCTACGTGCAACCCAGCCGCCGCCCGAAGGACGGCCGCTACGGCGAGAACCCCAACCGCCTACAGCACTACTACCAATACCAGGTCGTGCTGAAGCCGGCGCCGGAAAACATCCTTGAGCTGTATCTCGGCTCGCTCGCAGCCCTCGGCTTCGATCTCAAACAGAACGACATCCGCTTCGTCGAGGACGACTGGGAAAACCCCACCCTCGGCGCCTGGGGCCTGGGCTGGGAGGTCTGGCTGAACGGCATGGAAGTCACCCAGTTCACCTACTTCCAGCAAGTGGGCGGCATCGACTGCAAGCCGATCACCGGCGAAATCACCTACGGCCTGGAACGGCTGGCGATGTACCTGCAAGGCGTCGAAAACGTTTACGACCTGGTGTGGACGCCGGGCCTGAGTTATGGCGATGTCTATCACCAGAACGAAGTCGAGCAATCCACCTACAACTTCGAGCACAGCGATGCCGACTTCCTGTTCACCGCTTTCGCCGCCTACGAAAAGCAGGCCCAGCACCTGATGGGCGAGGCGCTGTCGCTGCCCGCCTACGAGCAGGTGCTGAAAGCCGCGCACACCTTCAATCTGCTCGATGCGCGCGGCGCGATTTCGGTCACCGAGCGCGCCGCCTACATCGGCCGCATCCGCAACCTGGCCCGCGCCGTGGCCCAGGCCTATCTGGAAAGCCGCGCCCGCCTCGGCTTCCCGATGGCACCCACGGCGCATGCCGAGGAAGTGTTGGCGCAACTTGCAGCGAAGAAGGCGGCCTGACCATGTCTGAAACCAAGAACCTGCTCGTCGAATTGTTCGTCGAGGAACTACCGCCCAAGGCGCTGAAAAAACTCGGTGAAGTGTTTGCGCAAACCCTGCTGCAATCCCTCAAGGGGCAGAGCCTAGCGGGCGAGGCCTCCGCCGTCACCGCCTACGCGTCGCCGCGCCGCCTGGCGGCCCAGGTGAGCGCCGTAGCCGCCCAGGCCGCGGACAAACAGGTGATGCAGAAGCTGATGCCCGTGGCCGTGGGCCTCGATGCCAGCGGTCACGCCACACCGGCGCTGCTGAAAAAGCTGAGCGCCTTGGGGACGGATGCGTCCGTCGTGCCGCAACTGCGCCGTGAGAACGATGGCAAGGCCGACGTGCTGTTCTTCGACAGCACGGCCAAGGGTGCCACCCTGACCGAGGGGCTGCAAAAGGCTATCGAGGCGGCCTTGGCGGCTTTACCCATCCCCAAGGTGATGACCTACCAACTGGCCGACGGCTGGAGCACGGTGAACTTCGTCCGTCCTGCCCACGGCCTGGTGGCGCTGCATGGCGCCGACGTGGTGCCGGTGTCCATGCTCGGCCTCCAGGCCGGCCGCGACACCCACGGCCACCGCTTCGAAGCCAGCGTCGATCCGGTGGCGATCAAGGACGCCGACAGCTACGCTGCGCAACTGGAAAGCGCAGGCGCCGTGATCGCCAGCTTCGCCACCCGCCGCGCCGAGATCGAACGCCAGCTCAAAGCCGCAGCGGCCGTCGCCGGCGGCACGCCCATAGACGACGATGCGCTGCTCGACGAAGTCACCGCTCTTGTAGAGCGCCCCAATGTGCTGGTCGGTCAGTTCGAGGAGGCTTTCCTCGCCGTGCCGCAGGAATGCCTGATCCTGACCATGAAGGCGAACCAGAAGTACTTCCCGCTGCTCGATGCCGCGGGCAAACTCACCAACAAGTTCCTCATCGTCAGCAACATCCGTCCCAGCGACCCGAGCAACGTGATCGGCGGCAACGAGCGCGTGGTGCGCCCGCGCCTCGCCGACGCCAAGTTCTTCTTCGATCAGGACCGCAAAAAATCGCTCGCAGATCGCATTCCCGCCCTGGCGAAAGTCGTCTATCACAACAAGCTCGGCACCCAGGGCGAACGTACGCAGCGCGTGGCAGCAATCGCCAGTGCCGTCGGCCGCCAGCTCGGTGGTGACGAACTGGCGCACCAGGCCGACCAGGCCGCGCTGCTAGCCAAGGCCGATTTGCTGACCGACATGGTCGGCGAATTCCCGGAGTTGCAAGGCATCATGGGCCGCTACTACGCGCTGCATGATGGGCTGCCTGCCGAGATCGCCGACGCCGTCGAGGATCACTACAAACCCCGCTTCGCCGGCGACAGCCTGCCGCGCGGCAAAGTCGGCACCGTGGTGGCGCTGGCGGACAAGCTGGAGACGCTGGTCGGCCTGTTCGGCATCGGCCAGATTCCGACCGGTGACAAGGATCCATTTGCGCTGCGTCGCCATGCGCTGGGTGTCGTTCGAATGCTGATCGAACAACAGATCGCGATTCCTCTAAACGCACTCGTGGACGCTGCCTTCGCCGCGTTCCCCCATGGCATGCTTGGCGATGCCCACACCGACCTGGAAACCTTCATCTTCGACAGACTGGCAGGTCTCCTGCGCGATCAGGGGTATTCGTCGCAAGAGATCGACTCGGTGCTTTGCATGCGCCCGGTTCGCATCGACGTCATTCCGAAGCAACTCGCCGCCGTCCGCGCCTTTGCCGCGCTTCCGGAAGCCGCCGCTCTCGCCGCCGCCAACAAGCGCGTCGGCAACATCCTGAAGAAGGTGGATGGCGAAGTCGCGACGAAGATCGACCCGGCCCTGCTCCGGGAAGCCGCCGAAACCGCGCTGAGCAAAGCCCTCGACGAGGTAAAGCCCAAGGCCGACGCCGCATTCGCCGCCGGCGACTACACCGCTTCGCTGCAAGCCCTGGCCGCGCTGCGCGGCCCGGTGGATACCTTCTTCACAGACGTGATGGTGAATGCCGAAGACGAAAAGCTGCGCGCCAACCGCCTCGGCTTGCTGGCCACCCTGCACGCAGCGATGAACCGGATCGCCGACCTGTCGAAACTATCGACTTGAGCCTTCAGCGAGATGCACGGGGGAAATCCGGCTTTGTTTTCCCCGTGCCCCCCGTGCTCCCCGTGGTTAGATTGAACCCATGAAACTGATCATCCTCGACCGCGACGGCGTCATCAACCACGACTCCGACCAATACATCAAGTCGCCGGAAGAATGGAAGCCGATCGCCGGCAGTCCGGAGGCCATCGCCCGCCTCAACCAATGGGGCTACCGCGTGGTGGTGGCGACCAACCAGTCGGGCATCGGCCGCGGACTGTTCGAAATGGATACGCTCAACGCCATCCACGAAAAAATGCTGCGCGCCGTGAGCCACGTCGGCGGCAAGGTCGACGCGATCTTCTTCTGCCCGCATACCAACGGCGACGACTGCGATTGCCGCAAGCCCAAACCCGGCATGCTGGAAGAGATCGCCACCCGCTACAACATCGATCTGAGCGAAGTGCCGGTGGTCGGCGATTCGTTGCGCGACCTGCAAGCGGCGGTGGCCGTCGGCGCACAACCCATTCTGGTACTCACCGGCAAAGGCCCCAAAACCCATGCCGATCCGGCCCTGCCGGTGCATGCGCTGATCTTCGAAGACCTGGCCGCAGTAGCGGCCCACCTGACCAAATGAGCGTGCTGCGTTCGCTGCTGTTCCTGTTGCTGATGGTGGTGTTCACGCCAATCTACATCACCGGCCTGCTCTGCCTGTTCTGGCTGCCGCTGTGGCATCGCCACCTGCTGTCGCGGCCGTGGGTGAGGGTCACGCTGTGGCTGGTGGAGCATGTGCTGGGCATTGGTTACCGCGTCGTCGGGGCGGAGAACATCCCCCCCGGCGCCTGCATCGTGTTGTGCAAGCACCAATCGGCCTGGGAAACGCTGGCATTGCAGAAAATCTTCCTTGGCGCAGTATTCGTGATGAAACGCGAACTGCACTGGATTCCGTTCTTCGGCTGGGGGCTGGCGCTGAACCCGATGATCGCCATCGACCGAGCAGCCGGCAAGGATGCGTTGCGCCAAGTGACCGAACAAGGCACGCAGCGCCTGCAAGCCGGCTACCGGGTGGTGGTGTTTCCCGAAGGCACCCGCGTCGCGCCGGGAGGCAAACGCCGCTACAAGCCGGGTGGCGCCATGCTGGCGGTGAAGTCGGGCTTCCCGGTGGTTCCCGTCGCGCTCAACTCGGGCGAGGTCTGGGGCCGCAACGCGCTGTTCAAGCAACCGGGGTGCGTCACCGTGCATATCGGTCCGCCCATCGATCCCGCCGGGCTTGCCGCAGAAGAGGTACTCCATCGAGTCGAAGCCTGGATCGAAGGCGAAATGCGCATCATCAGCCCGGATCTCTACCATGAAGAAAATTCGCCCGCCACAACTCGCGCTGCGGCTTGAGGCTGAAACCCCCGATGACGCCGAGCGCTGGTGCGACGGCGCTACGCTGGCCTATCTCGGCGGCAGCCTGCACCTCCAGCTCGATACCGACCGCAAGACCGCCGGCCTCGAAGCCAATGTGCTGCACCTGCCGCTGCCGCCCGAAGCCACGCCGCGACAGATTCGCGACGCCGCCGGCGCATGGCTGCGGCGCGAAGCGCAACGCCTGCTCGGCACGGCCATCGCCCGCCATGCAGCCCGGCTGGGCATCGCCGCCCCGCGCCTGACGCTGTCCTTTGCCGCGCGCGGCAGCTGGGTGGAAGCCGAACCGGGCTGCCTGCGCTGCAACTGGCGGCTGATCGAGCAGAACGAAAAAATCATCGAGCAGACTCTTGCCCGCGCCATCACCCACCTGCCTGCCACCCCAGCGGCCACACAGGATCTTTTCGGCGCGTTCGCGTGAGCCTTCCGGAACAGCTTTCCCTCTTCCGTCTGCCGCCGCCGTCGCCTTCGCCGAAGACGCGGCACGTGCAGATCGGCAACCGGATCGTCAGCTACACCCTAGACAGCGGCCGGCGGCGGCTGGTCATGCACGTCGACGAACGCGGCTTGCGCATCGCCGCGCCGCGCGGCCTCGGGCTGGCGGCAATCGAGGCGTTCGTCCTCGAACACAGCGCATGGGTGCTGGAGAAACTCGATGAATTCACCGCCCGCCAGGTTCGCCGCCAGCTCGCTGTCCGCGACGGCCAGCGCCTGCCGCTGCTGGGCGGCGAAGTGACCGTGGCAGTCGGCCGTGGCGGCAACCGCTTTCGCTGGTTCGATACGGTGCTGGAGCTCGCCGCTCGGCCCAATGCCGATCTCGACGCGCTGGCCAGACGCGCTCTGCAACACAAGGCAGCGGAGGTCTTCGCCGAACGGTTGGGGTATTACGCCGGCCGTGCCGGCTGCACCCCGCCGCCGCTCAGCCTCAGCTCGGCGCGCACGCGCTGGGGTTCGTGCAGCGCCAGCGGTATCCGCCTCAACTGGCGGTTGGTCCATCTGCCGCTGGAGCTGCTGGATTATGTGGTGACGCACGAGTTGGCCCACCTCAAGGAGATGAACCACAGCCCTCAGTTCTGGGCCGAAGTGGAGCGCCTCTGTCCGGACTGGAAAACCCGCCGCAGCGAACTGAAACGCCGCGGCGGCGAAATTCCGCTGATCTGATCCGGTTGCCTCGCCGTTCAGGCGAGCAGGCCGCGCTCGCGCGCCATGGTGATGGCGGCATCCTCGATCATGTCTTCCTGACCGCCGACCATGCCGCGGCGGCCCAGCTCCATGAGGATTTCGCGCGCCGGAATTTTGTACTTGGCTTCGGCGCGCTTGGCAAAGAGCAGGAACGACGAATACACCCCGGCATAGCCGAGGGTCAACGAATCACGGTCGATGCGGATCGGGTGGTCCATCAGTGGCACAACGATGTCCTCGGCAACGTCTTCGATCTTGAACAGGTCCACGCCGGTTTCGATGCCCATGCGATTGCACACGGCGATCAGCACTTCCATCGGCGTGTTACCGGCACCGGCGCCGAGACCTGCGGCCGCCGCGTCGATCCGGGTAGCGCCAACTTCGACCGCCGCGATCGAGTTGGAGACGCCCATCGACATGTTGTGATGGCCGTGGAAACCGAGTTCGGTCTCCGCCTTGAGTGCGGCGCGCACGGCACCGAGGCTGGTCCTGACATCCTCTGGCAGCATGTAGCCGGCCGAGTCGGTGACGTAGATGCAGTTGGCGCCGTAGGATTCCATCAGCTTGGCCTGCGTCACCAGCCCCTGCGGCGTGTTGCGGTGGGCCATCATCAGGAAGCCGACGGTATCCATCTCCAGCTTGCGCGCCAGGCTGATGTGCTGCTCCGAAACGTCGGCCTCGGTGCAATGGGTGGCGACCCGAATGGTGTGCACACCGAGATCCTTGGCCATGCGCAGGTGATCGACGGTGCCGATGCCGGGCAGCAGCAGTGCGGAAACCTTGGCCTGCTTCATCAGCGGAATCACCGTAGACAAATACTCCTCGTCGCTGTGCGCCGGGAAACCGTAGTTCACCGACGAACCGCCGAGTCCGTCGCCGTGGGTGACTTCGATCAGCGGTACGCCCGCCTCGTCGAGCCCCTTGGCGACCGCCTTCATCTGCTCCAGGGTCATCTGGTGGCGCTTGGGGTGCATACCGTCGCGCAGGGTCATGTCATGCACGGTGATCTTCTTGCCTTTGACGCTCATGTTCGTTTCTCCGTTCGCAGCCACGCTGCTTGAACTCAATTCCTGTCAGCCGCTTGCGGCTGACCCGTTATCGTCACCCCCTTCCCCGGGAAGGGGCCGGGGGGATGGGGGCGTAACTTGTCAGACGGCGGCGGTCGGCCGAAGTGTGATCCGTCCGGCAATGATCTCCTCCGCAAACATCTCCGCCGTCCGCGCCGCCGCCGCCGTCATGATGTCCAGGTTGCCTGAGTATTTCGGTAGAAAGTCGCCCAGGCCCTCGACTTCGAGGTAGATCGAGACGCGGTTGCCGTCAAACACGGGACCGTTGACCCGCTTGTAGCCGGGAACGTACTTCTGCACTTCCTTGATCATCTCCGCCACCGAGGCGGTGATCGCGGCCTGATCGGGTTCGCCTTCGGTCAGGCAATGCACGGTGTCGCGCATGATCAACGGCGGCTCGGCCGGATTGATGATGATGATGGCCTTGCCTTGCTTCGCGCCACCGACCCGCTCGATGGCGGCAGAGGTGGTGCGGGTGAATTCGTCGATGTTCTTGCGTGTGCCCGGACCGGCGCTCTTCGAGCTGATGGTGGCGACGATCTCGCCGTACTTGACCGGCTGCACCTGCGAGATCGCGGCGATCATCGGGATCGTCGCCTGGCCGCCGCAAGTGACCATATTGACATTCATCTCGCGCTTGCCGACGTGTTGCTTGAGGTTCACCGGCGGCACGCAGAAGGGGCCGATCGCGGCCGGCGTGAGGTCGATCATCATCACGCCCAGGGCCGTCAGCTTGTCGGAGTTTTCCTTGTGCACGTAGGCCGAGGTGGCATCGAAGGCAATCTGCACGTTGTCGGCGGCGACATACGGCAGCAGGCCGTCCACGCCCTGGTCGGTGGTCTTCAGCCCCATCTCGCGGGCGCGCTTGAGGCCTTCGGACGTCGGGTCGACGCCGACCATCCACACCGGCTCCAGTACCGGACTGCGCTTGAGTTTGTAGAGAAGGTCGGTGCCGATGTTGCCGGGACCGATCAGGGCGCAACGAATTTTTTTGGTCATTGGGAAATTCTCCGCAGGGGGTTGCGAGGGGAACGAGGAGGGCGCGCTCAGGCGAAGCGCACCGAGCAGCCGCCGATGCCGCCGATGGCGACGCGCAGGTTGTCGCCGGCCTTGACCGGCACCATCGCGCCGAGGGCGCCGGAGAGGACGATCTCGCCGGCCTTCAGCGGCACGCCGAGGCGGCCGAGCGTATTGGCCAGCCAGGCAACGGCGTTGGCGGGGGAATTCATGGTCGCCGCACCGGCGCCGCAGACGACAACTTCGCCGTTTTTTTCCAGCACCATGCCGCAGGTGATGAGATCGACGTCGCGCACGTCCACCAACCGGCTGCCGAGCACGAAAACGCCGCAGGAGGCATTGTCGGCCACGGTGTCCTGGATCTTGATCTTCCAGTCGCGGATGCGCGAATCGACGATCTCGAAACAGGCCATCACGCCCTCGGTCGCGGCCAGCACGTCGGCCGCGCTGATGCCGGGGCCAAGCAGATCCTTCTTCAGCACGAAGGCGATCTCGCCTTCGGCCTTGGGCTGGACCAGCGCGGACATCGGGATCGCCTCGCCTTCGTTCACGATCATGCCGTCAAGCATGTAGCCGAAATCGGGCTGGCCAACGCCGAGCATGTTCATCACCGCCTTGCTGGTGACGCCGATCTTCTTGCCGACGACATGCTCGCCTTTGGCGATGCGCCTCTCGATCATGCGCTGCTGGATGGCGTAGGCGTTTTCGATGCTGATATCGGGGTGGCGATCAGTCAGCGGATCGATCATGCGGCAATTCACCAGCGCGTCGTAGAGTTCGTCGCCGAGCTGGGTTATCTGATTATTATTGAGCGGCATTTGAAAATCCTGTCGAGGGTGGGCAAGCACGGTAAGCAGACGGAATGCCCTGGCTCGGCCTTTTTGAGTGCGTCTTATGGGCCAGCGAACGCGCCTGCCGGGCATCGGGCGAATGGTAAACTTCCGTCGAACCGCGATTTTACATTTACAGACCATTCTGTCTACTTCCGGGCATTATCCGCCATGCGCCCCGGGATGTGAATCGTTCCCGTCAGAACCGGATGCCGCGTCGGCCAGAATCCGCCCGCAGCCGCCAATTTCAGGAGTCACCCATGATTCAGGGATCCATCGTCGCCCTCGTCACCCCCATGCAGGAAGACGGCAGCCTCGACTACGCCGCACTCGACCGCCTGGTGGACTGGCACGTTGCCGAGGGCACCGACGCCATCGTGGTGGTCGGCACCACCGGCGAATCGCCGACGGTGGATGTGGAGGAGCATTGCGCGCTGATCGCCGCGGTGGTGAAGCGCGCCGCCGGCCGCGTCCCGGTGATTGCCGGCACCGGCGCCAACTCGACGCGGGAGGCCGTCGAATTGGCGGAGTTCGCGCGGAAAGCCGGTGCCGACGCCCATCTTTCGGTAGTGCCTTACTACAACAAGCCCACACAGGAAGGCCAGTACCTGCATTTCCGTACCATCGCCGAGGCAGTGGAACTCCCGATGATCCTCTACAACGTGCCCGGCCGTACCGTCGCCGACCTGTCCAACGATACCGCGATCCGTCTCGCCGACGTGCCCAACATCATCGGCATCAAGGACGCCACCGGCGACATCAATCGCGGCACCGATCTGCTGCTGCGGGCACCGGTCGAATTCGCCGTGTATAGCGGTGACGACCCCACCGCCGCCGCGCTGATGCTGTTCGGCGGCAAAGGCTGCATCTCCATCAGCGCCAACCTGGCGCCCAGGCTGATGCACGAAATGTGCGCGGCCGCCATCGCCCGTGAGGTGGACAAGGCCGTGCAGCTCAACTACAAGCTACTGCCGCTGCACCGCGCCGTGCTGGTGGAACCGAACCCGATCCCGGCCAAATGGGCGCTCAGCAAGATGGGCAAGATCCCCGCCGGCATCCGTCTGCCTCTGGTGCCGATGACCGACGCCAGCGTCGGCAAGGTCACCGAAGCCCTGACCCACGCCGGCATCGTGCTTTAAAAAGAAGTCACCTCCGTCCAGGCTAAGCGTGTAGAAGCCCTTGTCCAGAATAGGAACGGCCCGCTTCGGCGGGCCGTTTTGCAGTTGTCGTACGGCAATGCGTAGCTGATAGCCACCCATTGAATGACACGCCGCGGTCACCCGATCAAGGCAAACAGCATAAACCTGGAAATTCAACCGCTCGCTGCGCGCCCGGCCCGCCGACCCCTCGATTCCATCTGCGTGAAACTCGTCACTGTCATTCGCCGAGAAACGGTTCTATAGTGGGCCCAGTGCGACAAAAAGCACCTAATCGTAAGGCAGGGACAGGGCCATGGAAAAATATCCCGAACTACACACGCCGGATCAGGTTCACCACTTCGTCGAACATGAAGTCGAGGAACAGGAAAAGGCTTGGCACGAGAACTATGACCATATCCTTCGCGCCAAAAATGCCATTTGGCTTCTATTGCTGGTAGTTGCCTTTCTGGAGTTCCATCTGATCGACGTGATGGTGGAAGTCGGCAAGCTGGAAGTATCCCAAAACAATGTCTTCCGCGTCCAGAATATAAGCTGCCGGCCGATGACGACACGGATGTGATCGATCCCGCGTCACCGAAGCGCGGTTAATCTCGCCGTACAGTTTCGTTTCCGCCCCCTCCTTCAATCGTTATGCGTCGGCGATTGAGGGTAAGCTAGCGCGTTTCGACAGTCACATTTCCAGCGAAGGGAACGACATATGCCGCAGATCGACACCCACGCCATCGGACTACTGCTCGGTCCGTTCTTCCTTTGGTTTTTCTTCATCTTCGGCCTGATCGGTTTTGCCGTCGGCACCAGTCTGGTCGTATGCGGAAGCGGGATGACCAAATTCTCCGACCTGATGAACCGCTGGGTATCGACGCGAAGCAAACTCGGCCGGCGTTGGATTGGTGCCCTCTTCATCGCAGGCGGTGCCTATCCGTTGTTCAAGCTCGCCGGCGGACTGCACAGCGGCAGCCTTGGCCTGATTGGCACGGGCGGCACCTTCCAGGGCCGGATCCTCGCCTCGGGCATCGAGGCGGCATGGTGGTTCCTGACGGTCGGGAACCTGTTCGCCATTGCCTTTGGCATGCTTCTATTGCTTGCCCCCCGCGTACTGGATTCCCTGGCCACAAAAATCGAAAAAGGGACTCTGGTGCCCAAGGCTGAAGGCGGCGAGGGGCGGATGTATCTGACCCTCGACCACCTGGTCGGAACCCATCCGCGCCTAGCGGGCAGCCTCGTCGCAGCCGGCGCGTTCGTCGTGGTGCTGCAATTCGGTTCGGCTCTGTTCGGCGCAAACCGGTAACGCATTCCGCAACACGCGGCCCGACCCGTAGTCGCCGATTCCCGCCCCCAGCTACAGCAAACGGCCCCGGGAAGGTCATTCGGATCGCGACGGCCGCGATCTTTTTAGTCCTTGCGTTTTTTTGTCCCGCGTTTTTTCTTGCCCTTCTCCGTACCCGGCCGCGGCGCCGGCACGGGCAGGGCCTGGTAGTCGAGGTTGGGCGAATCCCAAGCGTGCAGGGCGCGTAGCAAGGTGCGTTTCTTGGCCTGATGCGCCTGCATGCGTTTGAGGATGTCGTCGAGGGTACGTATTGCATCGACGATGTGCGGGCCCTTGTTCAGCATCACGCATTCCGCGCGCTCACCCATCGCCGCATCGGTGATTTCGGCGCGCGACGGCAACCCTGTCTTGGCCAACGTCTCCAGCACCTGAGTGGCCCAGATCACCGGCATGTGGGCGGCCTCGGTGGCCCAGAGGATTTCTTCCTGCACTTCCGCCAGGCGCTCGTAGCCGCATTCCACCGCCAGATCGCCGCGGGCGATCATCACCCCGGCGGCACGATTGGCCATCGCCGCAAAGAGAATCTGCGGCAAGTTCTCGAAGCCGCGCCGGGTTTCGATTTTCACCACCACGCCGAGCTGCGGCACACCAAGCCGACTGAGGTGGCCGCGCAGGGCCATCACGTCCTCACCCCGTTGCGCAAAGGACAGGCCCACCAGATCTGCCTTGCGCACCGCCAGCGCAAGGTCCTGTAGATCCTTCGGCGTGAGGGCGGGCAGATCCAGCTGGCTGTCAGGCAGGTTGATGCCCTTGTCGCCGGCCAGACACTCACCCCCGTCGCGGGCATTGGTGATTTCGACCTCGATCCAGTCGGCATGTATGCGACGGATGCTGCCGCCGATACGGCCGTCGTCGAACCAGACGCGCTCGCCTTTGCGCACCTGGACGAAGATTTCCGGCAGCGTGCAGGCGATGCTCGCCGGATGTGCCGGGTTTCCCGGCTGACCGAGGCCGCCGCGGGTGAGGCGCAGAATGTTGCCGCGGAACAGGCACAGCACGCCGGGCTTTTGCGGCAGATCGCCAAGGCGGCTGTGGCGCGGTGCATGGCCGCGCTTGGGCGCTGTGAAGCGGGTCTCGGCGATCAGGTAAGCGGTCTGCGCGCATTCCGCCAGCACCCCATCGCCATCGCGACCGACCACCTTGAGACGACGGTTGGCGCCGCGCGCATCGGTAAAGCCAATCACGTCGTCGATTTCCAGCGCCGCCAGCCAGGTGCCATCCACGCTCGCCTGGACCTCGGCGCCGCTTACCGCATCGGGGCTACCGGCCGCGCGCAGGCCGATGCGGGCAGGGGCCAGACGCCGCCCGAGGGCATCGCGGCGCGGCTTCAGCTTCAACACCGCCGGTCCGGAAACGATGTCGCCGGTACGCAGCTTAGGTCCGCCCAGATCCATCAGAATCTTCACTGGCCGCCCGACGCCGTGGGCGGCGCGGCGCACCTGGGCAGCCATGGCTTCCCACTCTACGGCGGTGTCGTGGGCGCAGTTGATGCGGGCGATGTCCATGCCCGCCAGCACCAGTTTTTTCACCAATCCGAAGTCGCCGGCGGCTTCGGACGGCAGAGTCACCATGATGCGCGCAGCGCGTCCGGCCGGCGCCGCGCCAAACAGGGCAGCGGTGTGCTGCAGCAACAGGGAACGGCTGCCCTTAATCCCGGCCGGCTCGTCGGCGGAGTGCGGCGTCCATTCGCGCCCGGCGAGGTGGTGAAGGATGCCCAGCACCTTGTCCAAATTGGCCAACACGTTCGACTCCGCGCGCCCCAGCGAAGACACGCCGATCCCGGCCAGCCGCTCCTGCAAAGGCCGGATGTCGCGACGACGCAGCGCCAGATAGTGGGTGAAATTGCGTGCACTGGCCAGATACTCGGCATCCACTCCGGCCAGCCAGGGCGCCAGTTCGGACTCGCACGCCAGCATGTCGGCGCGCAGCGCCCAGAGCTGCTCGATCAGCTGTTCGCAAACCTGCGCATCCCACCCCGAGACCTTCTTCTCTTTGCTGCCGCGCCTCATGCCGCCTCCCGCGTGCGTGTCGTTGCGCGCAGCTTAGTCCGAAAGACCGGCGCGCGGCGCCCGGTTATAAATCGAGCGCGGCGAGCCGATTGATCACCTCCCCCGCGAGGGAAGGCGGGAAGGGGCGGGCAACAATTTGCCCACCGGGCTTTTGTGGAGAATAGACGCTATCTATTTCTCCACAAAAGCCCGTTCGATCACATAGTCACCGGGGACGCCGATGCGCGGCGAGATTTCGAAGCCGCGCGCGTCAAGCAGCTTGCAGCTGTCTTCCAGCATCGCCGGACTGCCGCAGATCATCACCCGATCATGGGCCGGGTCGAGCGCAGGCAGGCCGATATCGGCAAACAGTTTGCCATTGTCGATCAGCTCGGTCAGCCGGCCCCGATTACGATAGGGTTCGCGCGTCACCGTCGGGTAATAAATCAGCTTCTGCATTGCCTCCTCGCCGAAGAACTCGTTTTCCACCAGCTCGTTCTCGATGAAGTCGGCGTAGGCCAGTTCGCTCACGGTGCGCACGCCGTGGATCAGCACGATCTTTTCGAAGCGCGCATAGGCGTCCGGGTCCTGGATCACGCTCATGAACGGCGCCAGCCCGGTACCGGTGGCGAACAGGTAGAGATGCTTTCCCGGACGCAGGTCGTGCAGCACCAACGTTCCCGTCGGCTTGCGGCTGACCTTGATCTGCTGGCCCGGTTGCAGATGCTGTAGCCGCGACGTCAGCGGGCCGTCGGGCACCTTGATGCTGAAGAATTCGAGGTGATCGGCGTAGTTCGCGCTGGCGATACTGTAGGCACGCAGCAACGGCCGGCCTTCGACTTCAAGGCCGATCATCACGAACTGGCCGTTCTCGAAGCGCAAACCGGGATCGCGCGTGGTGCGGAAGCTGAACAGGCTTTCGTTCCAGTGGTGGACGCTGAGTACGGTTTCGGTGTTGAGGTTGCTCATGGCGGACTCCTTGCTCGATGCGTGGATTCTAGGAAGCCGCGCCATATGAGTAAAATGGATTTATCCGATTACATCATTCGGTATTTCCTATATGAGATTCAGCCTACGCCAGACCGAAGTGTTCGTCGCCGTCGCCCGCCGCGGCAGCGTCTCCGCCGCCGCTGAGCAGCTTGCGCTGTCGCAGTCGGCCGCCAGCACGTCGCTCTCGGACATGGAGCGGCAGTTCGACTGCCAGCTGTTCGACCGCATCGGCAAAGCGCTGCGCCTGAATACCCTCGGCGAGCAGTTGCTGCCGAAGGCCGTGGAGCTGCTCGACCGCGCGCGCGAGATCGAAGACCTGCTCGCCGGCCGCGCCGGGCTCGGCCCGCTGCGCATCGGTGCAACGCTCACCATCGGCAACTACCTGGCCACGCTGATCGTCGCCGGCATGCTGCAAAAGCATGGCGAGGCCCGGATTCAGCTCAATGTGCACAACACCGCAACCATCGTCGAGCAGGTCGCCGGCTTCGATCTGGACGTCGGCATGATCGAAGGCGCCTGTCACCATCCCGATCTGCATGTCGAGCCGTGGCTGGAGGACGAGCTGGTGGTGTTCTGCCCGCCCGACCATCCGCTGGCGCGCAAGCGTGCGCTGAGCATGGAGCGGCTGATGCAGGAACCCTGGATCCTGCGCGAGCGCGGTTCGGGCACGCGCGAGGTATTCGATCAGGCGGTGCATCGCGCGGGCCTGGAGCCGCGAGTCCGCCTCGAACTGGAGCACACCGAAGCCATCAAACGCGCGGTCGAATCCGGGCTCGGCATCGGCTGCATCTCGCGCCTAGCGTTGCGCGAGGCCTTCCGGCGTGGCAGCCTGGTCGCGCTGAAGACGCCGCCGCTCGATCTGCGGCGGCGCTTCCAGTTCCTCTGGCATACCGACAAATACCACACGGCGGCGATGCGCGAATTTCTCGCCGCCTGCCATGCGCTGTCGGCCGGCGCCACGCGCAGCGACCAGATCGAACTCCCGTACATACCGTGAACGACTGCACTTATCAGTTGCTGATCGACGTACCACGCACGCTCCGCATCGCCGTCGGCGCCTTGGGCGTTTGCGAATTTCCCGCTGGGCGCTACGTTTACACCGGTTCGGCGCGGCGCAACTTCGAAGCGCGCATCGCCCGCCATCGGGCGCAGAAGAAGCGGCTGCACTGGCATATCGACTATCTGCTGGCCGCACCGGGCGTGCGGATCACCGAGGTGGTCCGCAGTACCGTCGCCGAGTGTCTACTGAACCGCGCGACCGCCGGCGCCATTCCGGTTCCCGGCTTCGGCGCCAGCGACTGTTGCGCAGGATGCGGCAGCCATCTGAAACGGCAGGCATAATTCAGCCATGACCCTCACCGAACTGCGCTACATCGTCGCCCTCGCCCGCGAGCGGCACTTCGGCCGCGCCGCCGAGCGCTGCTATGTCTCACAGCCGACGCTTTCGGTGGCAGTAAAAAAGCTCGAGGAAGAACTCGGCGTGATCCTCTTCGAGCGGGCGCCCAACGAAGTGCGCGTCACCGACATCGGCGCCCGCGTCGTCGCCCAGGCCGAATGCGTGCTGGCGGAAACCGCCAAGGTCGGCGAAATCGCCGCGGCGGGAAGGAATCCGCTGGCCGGCACGTTGCGGCTCGGCTGCATCTACACCATCGCCCCCTATCTGCTGCCGCGGCTGGTACCCAAGCTCAAGGAAGGGGCGCCGGAGATGCCCTTGGTGATCGAGGAAAATTTCACCGTGCGCCTGCTGGAAAAGATCAAGAACAGCGAACTCGACATCGCCATCCTCGCCCTGCCCGTCGAAGAGCCTGGGCTGGTGGTGCAATCGGTGTATGACGAACAATTTCGCGTGCTGCTGCCCGTCGCCAGCCCGCTCGCCAAGTACAAGGCCATCGCCCCGGCCGACCTGCTCGACGCCCCGCTGCTGATGCTCGGAGCCGGCAACTGTTTCCGCGATCAGGTGCTGGATCTCTGCGCCCGCGCCGAGGCCGGCGTGTCGCCGCATATCCTCGAAGGCAGCTCACTGGAAACCATACGCCATATGGTCGCCAGCGGCCTCGGCCTGACCGTTATGCCGGCCTCGGCGGTCGACGGCATCGGCGCCAAGGATCCGCTGCTGCGCGTGCGGCCGTTCGTCGAGCCGCAGCCGACGCGCCGCGTCGGCCTGGTCTGGCGCGCCAGCTTCCCCCGCCACCAGGCTGTCGATCTGGTACGCAAGGCGGTGCTGGAGAGTCGTCTGCCGGGCACCCATCCGGTGACCCGCTGAGCGCCCGCCCTATCGCCCTACCTACGGCCAATAGCAATTAACAATCTATCGATTACAAATAATCGATTGGATTAGACAATCTATTCTCCCTAAGCTGCAAAGCGTCACTCATCAACCGACGCTTTAAAGGAGATCGATCATGGCAACGCAGACAGAATCCATCACCCTCAAGAACATCGAATCCGCCTTCGCCGGCGAATCGATGGCCCACATCAAGTACCGCTACTTCGCCAAGCTCTGCCGGGCCGCCGGCGACGAAGCCACGGCAAGGGCATTCGAGGAAACCGCCGACCAGGAAGTGCAACACGCTTTCGGCCACCTCGACCTGCTCTATCCGGCGGCGGACATGAACCCCGCACGCTGTCTCGAAATGGCCATCGCCGGCGAAACCTACGAGTACACCGAGATGTACCCGTCGTTCCGCCACGCCGCCGAAGCCGAGGGCCGCAGCGACGCGGTAAAGGAAATCGACGCGCAGATCGCCGAATCGAAGGAGCATGCGGCGCTGTTCTCCGCCACCCTCGCCAAGGCCGCCAAGCGTTTCGCCGCGTTGGCCAAGGTCGAGGAGCGCCATGCCAACCACTACAAGGACCAGTTGGCCAGGATCGCCAGCTGAACACTGCAAACCATTCAAGAAAGGAAACGAATCATGAAAACCTGGAAATGCATCGTATGCGGCTATACCTACGACGAAGCGGCGGGCGATCCCGAACACGGCATCGCTCCCGGAACGCCCTGGGCCGTCGTCCCCGACGACTGGGCCTGCCCGGACTGCGGCGTCGCCAAGGGCGACTTCGAGATGGTCGAGATCTGAAGCCATGATTGCCCCCATCGTCATCGTCGGCAGCGGCCTCGCCGGCGTAACCCTGGCCCGGGAGCTGCGCAAGCTGGATACCGCCGTTCCCGTGGTCCTGATCGCCGCCGACACGGCGGACTTCTATTCCAAGCCGATGCTCTCCAACGGGCTCGCCAGCGGCAAGACCCCGGCACAACTGGTCAGCGCGCCGCGGGAGGCCCTCGCCGCCCAGCTCGGCATCGAAATCCGTGCCGGCGTAACCGTGGATGCCATCGTGCCCACCGCTCGGCGCATCGAAACCAGCGCCGGCCCGGTGAGCTACGCGCAGCTGGTGCTGGCCCTCGGCGCCCAGCCGATCCGCCTGCCGATCGACGGCGACGGCGCCGGGGAGGTGCTGTCGGTCAACACGCTTGCCGACTATGCGCGCTGGCGCGATCGGCTACTGGGTGCGCGGCATGTTGCTTTGCTCGGCGCCGGCCTGATCGGCTGCGAATTCGCCAACGACCTGAGTGCGGCCGGGATCGGCGTCGACGTCTACGACATCGCCCCGCAACCGCTCGGCCGTTTGCTGCCGCCGGGCGCCGCGGCGGCGTTTCGGACAGCGCTGGAAGGTGCCGGCATCGCGTTCCATTTCGGCGTCGGCATCGCCCGCGTCGAACGGATGGGGCAGGGCTATCGAATAACCGACAGTAGCGGCAGCGTCCGCAAGGCCGACCTTGTCCTCTCCGCAGTGGGACTGCGGCCGAAAACCGCGCTCGCCCAGGGGGCCGGCTTGCGGGTTGGCCGCGGCATCGGCGTCGATCGCCTGCTGGCGACTTCGGCGGCGGATATTTACGCGCTTGGCGATTGCGCCGAAGTCGAAGGCCATCTGCTGCCCTTCGTCATGCCGATCATGCAGCAAGCGCGGGCGCTGGCGAAAACGCTGGCCGGCACGCCGACGGCGGTGCATTACCCGGCGATGCCGGTGGTGGTGAAGACACCGGCCTGCCCCACCGTGGTCTGTCCGCCGCCGCCCGGCAGTGTTGGCGAGTGGCGCGAGGAGGCATGCATCGACGGGGTCCGCGCAATCTTCGCCGACAGAACGGGCAAAACGCTGGGTTTCGCGCTGGTCGGCGCCATAGCCGCCAAGGAGCGCCAGACGTGGGCGAGGCAAGTTCCGCCGCTGCTTGCCGCCTGAGGGAGTGCGGCGAGGGAGTCCGCGGCATTCTCAGGAAGTCGTGGTCTTTTGCAGCGCAACATGCTACAGTCGCGGCTCTCTTTGGCCGAGCGACAGTCCGCCGGCCGTCCCTGACAAGCGAATCTCCGCTTCTCCGGTAGTACCCCCCACGGAATTCCTGCCCAGACTGGCCTGCGTTTGCGTAGGTGGCCGGCTCCAGGAGAAACACATGCAATTCACCGACCTCGGCCTTTCGGCCGGGATTCTGCGCGCCATTGTCGAACAGGGTTACGACACCCCCACGCCGATCCAGCGCGAAGCCATTCCCCACGTCCTCGCCGGCAGCGACCTCGAAGCCATGGCCCAGACCGGCACCGGGAAAACCGCCGCCTTCGTCCTGCCCATTCTGCAAAGGCTGACCAACCAGGGCGACAGCCCGCTGGAGCGGGTTTCGCGCAATCGTCCGCGCGCCCTGATCCTCGTCCCCACTCGCGAACTCGCGGCCCAGGTGCAGGAAAGCATCCGCACCTACGGCAAGCATGTGCCGATACGCAGCCTCGCCGTCTTCGGCGGCGTCGGTATGCAACCCCAGGTACAGGTTCTGCGTCGCGGCGTCGATATCGTCGTCGCCACGCCGGGCCGGCTGCTCGACCACCTGACCCAGCGCACCATCGATCTGGGTGCCGTCGCCACCCTGGTGCTCGACGAAGCCGATCGCATGCTCGACATGGGTTTCATCCGCGACATCCGCAAAATCATCGAGCGGCTGCCCAAGCAACGCCAGAACCTGATGTTCTCCGCCACCTTCGCCTCCGAAGTACGCGAGCTGGCGCATACAGTGCTGCGAAATCCGGTGATGGTGGAAGTGGCCCGCCGCAACAGCCCAACCGAACTGGTCACCCAGTCGGTGATCCGCGTGGACAAGGAACGCAAGCGCGACGCCCTGCTGCACCTGTTCGAGAACCACGGCTGGCATCAAACGCTGGTATTCACCCGCACCAAGCACGGCGCCGACGCCCTGGCGCGCAAGCTCGACCAAGCCGGCGTCCGTTCGGCAGCCATCCATGGCGACAAGACGCAGGGTGCGCGAACCCGCGCCTTGGCCGACTTCAAGGCCGGCAAACTGGCCGCGCTGGTAGCCACCGACATCGCCGCGCGCGGCATCGACATCGACCAGCTGCCGCGGGTGGTGAACTACGAACTGCCCAACGTGCCCGAGGACTATGTACACCGCATCGGCCGCACAGGCCGCGCCGGCTCCGAAGGGGAAGCACTCTCGCTGGTCAGCCACGACGAACGTATCCAATTGCGCGACATCGAACGGCTCATCAAGCGCGATCTACAGACCAGCATCCTGCCGGGATTCGAACCCAGCGCCAATCCGGTCTCCGCATCGGCCCCGTCGCGCGGCAAGCCGCAGCCAAGGCGCACCGAAGGGCGCTCCTCCACACCAAGCCGCGGCGGACCGCCGCGGCCGGCGGGAAAGAGCCCCTCGGCCAGCCATCACAGCGGCCAGCGGCATCGCTGAAAACAGCGCAAACGCTAAATGAATCAGGGGACCCGCGGGTCCCCTGATTCATTTCCCGGCCTTGTTATTTCTTGGCCTTGGTCACACGTTTTTTCGCTACGGCCTTGGCCGGCTTTTCCTCGGCGGCCTCACTCTTGTCGGTCGCCGCCTTGGTCTTGGCACCGGCCTTGGGTGCAGCCGCCTTACGCACCTCGAACTCGAAGCTCACCTTGCCGTCGGCGCCGCGCACCAGATAGGCGGAGAATTTCTTCCGCGTGCGGTTGGAAATGAAACCCTTGAGCAAACTGGTCTTGCCGCCTTCCAGCAGCCTATGCATTTCCTCGCGGCCGATCTCCTGTTGCAGGATCACCTTACCGGAGCGGAAGTCGCAACTCTTGCCCGGCCCGACGGACTTTTCGCAAACGTAGCTCATGCCGTGATCGAACACCGCGGCACCGCACTTGGGACACGGGCCGAGCGTCTCCTGACCGGAGAAGTCGACGGCCTCTCCCTCACCGTCGGCATCGGTCTGGCCGAAATCGAACTCCGGCATCTTCTCTGCGTTGAGCTTGACGATCGCCGCGAAGGCGCGCCCCATCTTGCTACGGAAGCCCTGCACCGGGCCGATCTGGCCCTTGGAGAGCAGTTCGTCCATTTCCTCCGGGGCCCATTGGCGGCTGGCCACCACTTTCCACAACTTGTAGTCGCAGCCCTGGCACTCGAACTTCTTGTAACCCTCGCGGATCTGGCCACCGCAGCGCGGACAGGACGTCTTCAGCGTTCCGAACGCCTCGTCGGGCAGCTCGCCGGTCTTGATCCGTTCCACCATCTCCTGCGTCTTGCCGGTGATGTGGTTCATGAATTCGTCGCGGCCGAGCTTGCCGAGCTCCATCTGCTTCAGCTTGTATTCCCACTCCCCGGTCAGTTCGGGCGAGCGGATTTCGTCCACGCCGAGCTTTTCCAGCGCGAACAGCAGCGAGAACGCTTTCGGCGTGGGTTGCAGTTCGCGGCCGTTGCGGTGCAGGTATTCCTCGGCGAGCAGGCCTTCGATGGTGGCGGCGCGGGTCGCCGGCGTACCGAGGCCGCGCTCCGACATGGCTTCGCGCAACTCCTCGTCCTCGATCAGCTTGCCGGCGCCTTCCATGGCCGAGAGCAGCGTCGCTTCCGAGAAGCGCGGCGGCGGCTGGGTAGCCTTGCCCTTCACCTCGACATCGTTGGCCCAGACCCGTTCTTTGGGTTCCAGCGGCGGCAGGTTGGGCGTTTCCTCTTCCTCGTTCTGCGCTTCGCGGCCATAGACCGCCAGCCAGCCGGCGTTGACCAGCACCTTGCCCTCGGTCTTAAAGGCTTCGCCTTCGACGCGGGTGATGCGAGTGGTGATGTTGTATTCCGCCGAGGGGAAGAAGATGGCCAGGAAGCGCTTGGTGACCAGATCGTAGAGCTTCTGTTCGGGTTCCGACAGGTTCTTCGGGACCACCCCGGTGGGAATGATGGCGAAGTGGTCCGAGACCTTGGCGTTGTTGAAGATGCGCTTGTTGGGATGCACCCAGCCATTCTTCAGGATCTGCGCGGAAAACACCTTGTACTGGGTTTCGCCAAGGCTGGCGAGCGTGTCCTTGACCGTGCCGACATAGTCCTCGGGCAGGTGGCGCGAGTCGGTCCGCGGATAGGTCAGCGCCTTGTGTTTTTCGTACAGCGCCTGCGCCAGTCCGAGGGTGTTCTTGGCCGAAAAACCGAAGCGGCCGTTGGCTTCGCGCTGTAGCGAAGTGAGGTCGTAGAGCATCGGACAGGCCTCGGTCTTGGGCTTGCTCTCCTCCTCGACCTCGCCGTGCTTGCCGAGGCATTTTTTGCGCACGGCCTCGGCCCTGGATTGCTCCCAGAACCGTTCGGCCCGGGCGTGCTCGTCGTCGGCCTTTTTGAACTTTTCGTCGAACCAGCGTCCGCGGTAGAGACCGGAAACGCACTTGAATTCGGCCTCGACTTCCCAATAGTCGCGGGAGACGAAGCTCCTGATGCGGTTTTCCCGCTCCACCAGGATCGCCAGCGTCGGCGTCTGCACGCGGCCGACCGGGGTCTTGTAGAAACCACCCTCGGCCGAATTGAAGGCCGTCATCGCACGGGTGCCGTTGATGCCGATCAGCCAGTCGGCTTCCGAGCGGCAACGCGCGGCGTCAGCCAAGGGACGCAATTCCTCGTCGGAGCGCAGATGGGCGAAGCCCTCGCGAATCGCGTTCGGCGTCATCGATTGAAGCCAGAGACGGCGGATCGGCTTGTTGAGTTTTTCGCCCATCGCGTGTTGCGCCACGTAGCGGAAAATCAGTTCGCCCTCGCGTCCCGCGTCGCAAGCGTTGATCAGACCGACAACGTCCTTGCGCTTGATCAGCCGGGTCAGCAGCTTGAGCCGATCGGCCGTCCGCTCGATCGGATTCAGCGCGAATCGGGGCGGGATCACCGGCAGATGGGTGAAACTCCATTTGCCGCGCTTGACCTCGTATTCCTCGGGCACCGTCAGTTCGAGAAGGTGGCCGATGGCCGACGAGAGCACGTAATCCTCGCTCTCGAAATAGTCCCCCTCGCGGGTGAAACCGCCCAGCACCCGGGCGATGTCCTGGGCGACGGAGGGTTTTTCGGCAATGATGAGCTGCTTACTCATGGCGGGTAGGTACAAAAAACAAGCGGCGCATGATAAGCGCCGCCCGCGGTTGGATGCAAACCGGGTTCAGTGGCAGAGACGCTCGCCGTCCTCGTCCTCGTGGAGCAATTCTTCCAGGACCAGAGCGTCGAACTCGTGCTGGCGGCGCCAGAGTACGGCCAGAACGATGACCTTCAGCTTGCCGACGGAAATCTCCCCGTCGGTGAGCGCCAGTGCACGTTCCACCACCAATTCGCGCAGTTCCGGATCGAGGGTGCCGGCCTGCTCGAGAAACGTCAGAAAACCGCGGCATTCCAGCGGAAGACGGCTGGTTTCCTCGGCGTCGTAAATACGGATCGCGTCGCCCTGGGGACGCAAATGCAGCAATACCGCTTCGCTACGATCCAGCCCATCGAGCCAATCGAGGGCTTCGGAGATTTCGTCCTGTTCGAACCCTGCGGCGGTCAACTTGCGCGCCAGAATGGCGGGTTCGGGGCAGGCGTCGGGCAGGTAATTTTCAAACAAATATACAAGAATATCAATCATTTGTCTGCCCTTTCACTTGATTTGCTGATAAAGGCCCCCCGGCAGTTGCGCCACGCGACCATCCAGTTCCAGCACCAACAGCATCGCAAGAAGGGTGTCTGCCGTCAAGCCGGTTCGGTCTACCAGCCCATCCAGAGTGCACGGATCGTAGCCCAGCGCAGCAAGCACATTTTGCCCGCCATCCCCGTCCAGAGCGGGGTCCGCCCAGCCGCAGGCAACCTCCGCCGGCGTTCCCAGGCCGGAATTGGCAGGGGTCCACCCCAGTTCTTCAAGGATATCCTCGGCCGACTCGACCAGTTTCGCCCCCTGTTTGATCAACGCGTGGCAGCCCTTCGACAGCGGCGAATGGATCGAGCCGGGGATGGCGAATACCTCGCGTCCAGCCTCCGCCGCCAGCCGGGCGGTGATCAGGGAGCCGCTGCGAGGGGCGGCCTCGACGACCAAGCAGCCTTTCGCCAGGCCGGCAATGATGCGGTTGCGGCGCGGAAAGTTGGCCGCCAGCGGCGGCGTGCCGAGGGCAAATTCGCTGACGATCACTCCACGCTCGGCAATCTCGCGGGTCAGGGCTTCGTTGCGAGCAGGATAAATGCGGTCGACCCCGGTGCCGATCACCGCGATCGTTCCGCCCGCGCCGCGCAGAGCCCCACGATGGGCGGCGGCATCGATACCCAAAGCCAGCCCGCTGACCACCGCCAAGCCGGAACGGGAAAGCGCTTCGGCGAACGCCTCGGCATTCTGTTCGCCCTGGCGACTGGCGTTGCGGCTGCCCACCACGGCCAGCGCCGGTTGCCGCAGCAACTCGACGCGCCCTTTGGCGTAGAGCAGCGGCGGCGGATCGTCGCTGTCGAGCAACGGCGCCGGGTAGTCGGCGTCGGCCAGGGTAAGGATGCGATTACCCGGCAGATCGGCCCACGTCAGCGCCGTCTCCACCTCGACGGCGGCATCGTAGGAGAGCAGGCGCAATGCCACCTGCTCTCCTACGATGGCGGCGAGCGCAGTATGCGTGGCGGCGAAAATCGCTTCGGGAAGCCCGCAGGCCTTGAGCAGGCGGCGTTGCGTCTCGCCGCCGACACCGGGCACCGCGGCCAGCCTCAGCCAAGCCGAAAGCCCGGCGTTACCGCGCATCAACCCGCCTCAAGGGGTACGGACAACGTCGCCCTGGCCGGCCGGCCGATCGGACTCCATGATCAGCGCGTAGGAAATCCGGTCGAAGACACGAAATACATAGATCAGCCCGAACCGCTCTTCCGGCGTCGCCAAGTCGCGCACCACACCCTTGTGACGGTCGGTCATGGTTTCCCCGGGACGATACAAGGCCAACACGTCGCCCAATTCGACGCCGTCGGCGCGGCCGCGCGAAATCAGGATCACCGAATAGCGCCCGGCGTTCGGCGCATCGCCCGCGATGCCGACGATACGCGCCGAAATCGGTTTCTTCGGTGGGTGCAGCGGGTAGCTGAAAATATCCGATTTCGGCTCCGGCGCCAGTTGATCGCCCTTGCCGATCTCGTTCTTCGAAGCGGTAATGCGCAGCGCCGCCGGGTCGCCCTCGCGCAGCAGGACCGCGCTACCCACCACTTCCGCACTGTAGCCGAGGACTTCGCCAGTATCGGGATCCTTCAAGGCTACGCCGGGACGGTAGATCTGCCATTTCTTGCCGCCGGCCTTATCCAGATTGACCGCATAGATGGTATCGCCGTTGCCGGCCAGTACGCGACCGTCCTGCACGGCGACGATGCGCGGCGCAGTATCGACGGCCACTTCGTCAACCACCAGCGGACGGATCAGGAAGGGCTCAATGGCCTGCTGCGGAATGGCAGGAATCTGCTGCGCCAGAGACGTCTCGCGGATGCGCGGCGGCAGCTTTTCCATTGCAGGCTCGCCCTCGCCCTCGATGCGCAGGCGCGGCTGGGCGCCGCTGCGATCAAGCACGATCACCTGGCCGGGATAGATGCGGTGCGGATTCTTTATCTGGTCGGGATTGATCTGCCACAGTTCGTTCCAGCGGAACGGATCCTTGAGGAAGGTCCGGGCGATGCCCCACAGCGTATCGCCGGGAACCACCACATGACGATCCGGAGCGTTGGCGGCGACCTCCGGCGGCGCACCGGCCTCCACGCTGTTCGCAGCCAGCGCCGGCACCGACAGGCTTGAGATGGCAAGCAACAGCGCAGCTATAATTCGTTTCATTGGGCACCTCCTCAGGCAATTTCTTTGATTCTGCCCGCAAATCCTTATTGCATCAACAGTTATGGCCCTCCTGCCCATCCTCCGCTACCCCGATCCACGGCTGCATAAAAAAGCCGCGCCGGTGGCCGAGGTCGACCCGACGATCCGTAAGCTGGTGGCCGACATGGCCGAAACCATGTACGCCGCGCCGGGCATCGGCCTCGCCGCCACCCAGGTCGATCAGCACAAGCAAGTCATCGTCATCGACGTCAGCGAAGACAAGTCGCAGCTCTTGGTGTTCATCAACCCGGAAATCCTGAGCCGTTCCGGCGAGTGCGAAGGCGAGGAGGGATGCCTTTCGGTTCCGGGCATCTACGAAACCGTCAGGCGCGCAGCGCAGGTGCGGGTGCGTGCGCTCGACACTCAGGGCAAACGCTTCGAGATGGACGCCGACGGCCTGCTCGCCGTATGTATCCAGCACGAAATCGACCACTTACAGGGCAAAGTCTTCGTTGAATATCTATCCCAGCTCAAACAGGGACGGATCAAGAGCAAGCTTGCCAAGCAGGCGAGGATCACCGCGTAAGAAGGCGATCCTCGCCTGCGGCTGAAAAAACGCCCATCTCCTTCCATCCTTCCCTCGCGGGTGCAGGGACCGATCAGCAGCCTTCGGACATCATGAAAGTCATCTTCGCCGGTACGCCCGAATTTGCCGCCACCGCGCTGGAGGCCATCCTCGCCGCCGGCCATCAGGTGCCGCTGGTGCTGACCCAGCCCGACCGTCCATCGGGGCGCGGACAGAAGCTCCAGCCCAGCGCGGTAAAGCGCGTGGCGCTGGCCCACGGCATTCCGCTGCACCAGCCCGAACGCCTGAAGGATCCGACGACCCACCGGCCCATCGCCGATGCCGCAGCCGATGTGATGGTAGTTGCCGCGTATGGCCTGATCCTGCCCCAGGCGGTGCTCGACCTGCCGCGTCACGGCTGTCTCAACATCCATGCCTCGCTGCTACCGCGCTGGCGCGGCGCGGCGCCGATCCAGCGCGCCATTGAGGCCGGCGATGTCGAGACCGGCATCACCATCATGCAGATGGAAGCCGGTCTCGATACCGGCCCCATGCTGCTGCGCGAAGCCCTGCCGATCGCCGACGATACCGCCGCATCGCTCCACGACAAGCTCGCCGCGCAAGGTGCGCGGCTGATCGCCGAGGCCCTGGAACGGCTGACCGAACTGGTCGCCGAACCCCAGCCTGCCGCCGGCGTAACCTATGCGCAAAAGATCGACAAGAGCGAAGCGCGCATCGACTGGCGACTCCCCGCGCTACAGCTGGAACGGCGGATCCGCGCCTTCAATCCCTTCCCCGGTGCGGTTGCCGAATTCCGGCAGCAGCTTGTGAAAATCTGGCGTGCGGTTCCAGCGCCGGGCTGCGGCCGGCCTGGCGCCGTGCTCGCCGTCGATAACGACGGCATCCTCGTCGCCTGCGGCGATGGCGCGCTGCGTCTTGTAACACTGCAAAAACCCGGCAGCCGCAGCCTGTCCGCCGCCGACTTCCTGCGCGGTTTTGCCATCGCCGCTGGCGACACGTTCGAAGAGCGTTAAGCCTTAAACCGCCGGCACAAGCGCGGGGCTATCACTGCCCGGCGCAGCGGACACAGTTTTTCCCCGCCTGTTTGGCCTGATACATGGCTTGATCGGCAAGATCGAGCAGCGCTTCGCCGCCCGCCGCGTCGTCCGGAAACAGCGCACAGCCGACACTGGCCGAGATCACGAAGAGCATGCCGGCGAGGCTGAATGGCTGCTGCAATGTGGCGACGATTTTCTCGCCGATGCGCAGCATATCCTCGGCACTCGCCAGGTCATGCGCGAGCAACACGAACTCGTCGCCGCCCAAACGAGCAACCGTATCCTGCTCACGCACAGCATCGGTCAGGCGACGCGCCACCTCCACCAGCAGTTCGTCGCCCAATGCATGGCCGATACTGTCGTTGACGCTCTTGAATCCATCCAGGTCGAGGAAGATCACGCCGACCTTGCGCCCACTACGCCGCGCCTGCGCCAGCGCGCCTTCGAGCCGATCATGGCAGAGGTTGCGATTAGCCAGCCCGGTCAGCGCATCGAAATTGGCTTGACGCCAGATCAGGTCCTCGTGTGCCTTGCGCTCGGATTCCAGCCGCTTGCGTTCAGTAATGTCGATCAGGCTGAACTGCATCAGCTGACGCCCGCGATGCGACATTTTCATCAAACGCACTTCGGCGTCCCAGACCACCCCGTCGGGGCGCCGGTGCCGCCACTCGAATACGCAGACGCCGGCAGCCTCGGCGTTGGCGATCCTTTCCGCGGCGGCGCTCGACGACGGGCTTCCGTCATACTGAGTCGGAGCGGAAACGTCGAGCGGCGTTTTACCCAGCACGCTCTGCCGATCGGGGTAGCCGTAGATTGCAACCGCCGCATCGTTGCAATCTACGAAACGGCCGGTTACGGAATCCATGATGACCATCGGCATATAGGAATTCTCGAACAGCGCCTTGCTGTAGGCCTCACTTTCCGCCAGCGCCAGCTCGGCACGCTTATGCTCGGTGATGTCCATCACCATCCCGTGCCACAGCACCGAGCCGTCGCCCAGCCGCTGCGGCAACGCATTGGTGAGACACCAGCTGACCGCTCTTTCGCAGCCAACGATGCGGCACTCGTGCCGCCACGCCGTCAGTTGCTCGGCGGATTCCTCAATCGACGCATACAGCGCAGCGCGGTCGTCGGGATGCACCATCGCAAAGGCTTGCGCCGCATCCTCGCGCAACAGCGCGGGGTCAAGCCCATAAACCTGCTGGATCACATTACTGGCGAAGGGCATGCTGATTTTTCCGTCCGGATGCCGGCAAAACTGAAAAATAACCCCGGGTACCGCATTCATGATCGACTTCAGCAAGGCCTGCTGCTGCCTCAATTCGTCGGTCCTGGCCGCGACCGTACCTTCCAGCGTCTGATTGATCTCCTGCAGCCGGTGCGTCATCGTCGCGAACGCTTGCGACAGCCTGGCGATTTCGTCGCGGCCCCGATCCGTATCGGCATATTCGAGCACGCCGGTTTCCGCGACCTGCTGCGCCTGCCGGGTAATTGCCGACAAACGCCGCGTCAACCTCGGTACCAGATAGCGAACGAGGGCAAATACCGCCGCGACCAGCATGATCACCAAGGCTGTAAAAACAGCCGCCAGATTGCGCAGCGGGGCAACGATCCGATCGCTCGGTACGCCGAGGCTGAGGCTCAGCTTGAGACTGTCGAACGGCCCCGCAAGCGCCAGCTTTCGCTCGACATGAACGATATCTTCCCCGTGGCCGCGCAGGAGCAGGTCGCCGGCAGCACCTTTCAGGTGCAGGTGGGTGAACTGCTCCGCCGCGCCACCGAGCGCCTGAATGAAAATTTCGCTTAATTCGTATTCGGCGACGACAGCACCTTCGGCACGCCCCGTACCTTCATAGACCACCGGCTGGGCGATCTGCAACAACGGACGGAGGGGTTCCAGCATGACGATGTGCGCGCTGGCGCGATTGCTTTCGACCGCATCGACCACCCACGGCTGCCCGCTGTAGGAAGGCATCGGCTGGCGCGAGCAGCCGATGGATTTGCCCTTGTAATCGGTGACGCAGAGGTTGCGGGCGACCCGCCCAGCCGGTTTGAAGCGCAACAGCAGTGGATACAGATAGCTTTCCTGCCCAACGGAATCGAGTACCGCCGAAACGACGGTGGGATTGCGTGCCAGATTGTGCAGATCGTCATTGATGCCGGCCAGAACGGTCGAAACGTCGTTGACCGCATCCCGTGTTGACTCGTTCAAAGCGGCCCGTGTAGCGTCTCGTGTCAGCGAAAAGATGTAGACGAAATTGGCGATCCCGAGCAACAGAATGAAACCGAGGGTCAGGCTCAGCAGCGCCGCGCCGATACGGTTTCCCAGACTGGCATTCAGCCATGCCTTCACCCTGCCAATAAACCGCTCGGCAACGCGCATGGGACTCTTATTGGGACGACGGGACGAGGACGCCGTCGCTCCGCCAGCGCGCCATGAACAGCTGCTCCGGTCCCAGCGCCTCGTGGCGATCGCGGGAAAACGGCTGGTGGTAATGCTTCACCAGCCCCTCGTAGGGGCCAAGCTTTTCCAGCGCATCGCGCACCTTCTCGCGATCGGTCGTCCCGGCCTTGTCGATCGCCCGTGCAAGCAAATGGGTCAGATCGTAGGCGTGGGCGACACCCGGCGGCGACACCACGCCCCGGGGTTCGCTCACCTTCAATAGTGCCATCGCCGCCTCCAATACCCGTTTCGATCGCGGGGTCGGGTTGCGGATGAAGCTGAAGGTTTGCACGATGCTCAAGTCCACGTCGAAAATTCCGGGACCGGTCAGCGCAGGCAAGTTACCGGCCGCCGCACCCCAGTGGCTGAGGAGAGGACGCCATTGTGTGCGCGGCAGCGCCTTCATAGCGGTCACCAGCAAGGCCACCTCCGGCTCGTTGCCCACCACCAGCACAGCCTCCGCTCCGGCACGGAGCAGATCCAGATATTCGTCCGCAAGAGAAGTGTCGCTCCATTCGAAGCCGACGAATTTGACAACGAACGGACCGGGATTGGCTGCCAAATACTCTTCCACGGCCCGTCGATTGCTGCGGCCCCAGTCGCCGTTGGGCAACAGCACGCCGATCTTTTTGAAGCCGCGGCGCTGCGCCTCTTTCAGCAGAAACGGCATCGCCCAGCCGTCGCGCAGTGACAGGCGGAAGGTGTAGCTCGGCTTGTAACCGTGGTTGACGATGCCGTCGGCAGCGGCCCACGGATCGAGCAGCGGAACCCGCAGCTCGTGAGCAAGGGCGACCTGGGCGAGAAGCACAGCGCTGAACTTGCTGCCGAATACGGCCGTCATGTCCTTCAGAGATGCCAGCTCTCGCAGATTGTCCACGCCCCGCGCAGGAATCCCGCGGTTGTCGCGGATCACCAACTGTAGCGGCCGTCCGCCAAGCACGCCGCCGGAGCGATTGACCTCCTCGATCGCAATCTCGATCCCGGCTTGAATGGCGTCGTCCGCCGTACTGGTCTTGTTGCCGAATTCCGCATCGAGGCCCAGCAGCACCGGATTGCCTTGCGCCGCGACCGCCGGGGGAAAAACAATTGCCCAAACCAGAAGCCAACTCAGAATTACACCCCGCACAACCACCCCGTTCTTGTATTGGTTGCTTCGGATCGTACTGGTACGGAGATCGCCGACGTTTGCGCTATATCAATCCATCGGGAATCCAATTCCAGACTGTTTTTATCGACTAAACAATGTGTTAACAGCCTTCCATGGGTCGCCGCAGAAGCTCTGAAAATAAAACAGGCCCGTCCATGGACGGGCCTGTTTTGCGCAACGGATCTGGAGCGGGCGAAGGGAGTCGAACCCTCGTCATCAGCTTGGGAAGCTGAGGTAATGCCGTTATACGACGCCCGCGGATGAGGTGCGGATTGTAGGCGCTGGCCGTTACCTTGGCAACGCGACACGCGGCTGTCTGCCGGGCGGGCGCGTGTCGCCTGATAAAATCGCCTCATGATTGCGCTGACCGTCAACGGCGAGCCCCGCCGCTTCGATGCCCCGATGTCCATCGCCGCGCTGCTTGTCTCGCTGCAACTGCAAGGCAAGCGCGTCGCCGTCGAATGCAACGGCGAAATCGTGCCGCGCAGCCGGCACGGCGAAACCCCGCTCAACGACGGCGACCGGCTGGAAATCGTGGTCGCCGTCGGCGGCGGCTGAAACTCAACCCGGAAGAAAATCGTGACCCAGGACGCCCTGCAAATCGCCGGCAAGACCTACCGCTCCCGCCTGCTGGTCGGCACCGGCAAGTACAAGGATTTCGCCCAGACGCGGGAGGCGGTGCTGGCCTCGGGGGCAGAGATCGTCACTGTCGCCATCCGCCGCACCAATATCGGCCAGGACGCCGGCCAGCCCTCGCTGCTAGACGCGCTGCCGCCGGCCGAATTCACCTACCTGCCCAACACGGCCGGCTGCTACAGCGCCGACGAGGCGGTGCGCACGCTGCGTCTGGCGCGCGAACTGCTCGACGGCCACGATCTGGTGAAGCTGGAAGTGCTCGGCGACAGCCATACGCTGTTCCCCAACATGCCGGAAACCCTGAAGGCCGCGCAAACGCTGGTCAAGGACGGCTTCAAGGTGATGGTGTATTGCGCCGACGACCCGATTCAGGCGCGCATGCTGGAAGACATTGGCTGCGTCGCGATCATGCCGCTGGCCTCGCTGATCGGTTCCGGCATGGGCATCCTCAACCCGTGGAATTTGAAGCTGATCGTCGAACAGGCCAGGGTGCCGGTGCTGGTCGATGCCGGCGTCGGCACCGCATCGGACGCCGCCATCGCCATGGAGCTCGGCTGCGACGGCGTACTGATGAACACGGCGATCGCCCTGGCGCAGAACCCGGTGCTGATGGCCGGGGCGATGAAAAAGGCGGTCGAAGCCGGACGCGAAGCCTGGCTGGCAGGGCGGATGCCGAAAAAGTTCTACTCGGCCGCGCCCAGCTCGCCGACCGCGGGCCTCATCGGCTCCTGATGGCGCGGACGCTGCGGCAGCGCCTTGTCGCGCTGCTGTCGACCCTGCTCTGCCTCCCGCTGGCGCACGCCCAAGTCGAAGCGCCGCCGGTGCTGCCCGGCCGCTCCGGTTATGCCGTCGACTGGCCGGGCATCCTCGCACAGCAACGCATTTTCGGTCTGGCCCACGGCGTGCGCTTGCTCGCCGCAGCCTGCGAAACGCGCCAGGACGCGGCCGCCGCAGCCGCTTACGGGCAATGGCTGGCGATGCAAAAGGAGCCGATTGCAGCCGCCCACCGCGAACTGGCCGCCTATTACTTCGGTGCCGATGCGGCCGCCGTGGAAGAACGCGCCATCGCCTCCGCCATGCACCTGAAGCCGGTACTGGCCGGGCGCAGCGCCAGCGCACTCGCCGCCGCCTGTGCAAGCCTGCCCGAAGCCCTGGGCCAGCCGCGCTACGATCTCGGCCGGCTGATCGAGCTTCAGCGCCAGCTGATCGAATTTGGCGCAGCGACCGACATCGCCGCCCGCGGCGAAGTGTGTCTGGCGCAAAGCCCGCCGGCGCTGTTCGCCCGGCTTTCGCAGCAACTCGACGCCTGGCAGGCGCGCAACGCCGCCGCCCTCGAACACACCCGGGCAGCACTGGCGCAACGCTGGCAGGAGGCCAACGTCGAACTCACCCTGGCGGCCTGGACGGACGCCCGGAAGAAGCACGCCACCCGCGAAAAAACCGACTGCGCAAGATTCGCCGACTGGCTGGACACCCCGGCCGCCTCACCCGATTACGACTTCATCCGCCGACCATGACCGACTCCGCCTCCAACCACGGCCACATCCGCAGCTTCGTGCTGCGTCAGGGCCGCGTCTCCACCGCCCAGCAACGCTACTACGACGAGGGCATGCCGCGCTGGGGCCTGCCTTACACCCCGGCGGCCGCGGATTTCGACCGCGTGTTCGGCCGCCATGCGCCGCTGTTCCTGGAAATCGGTTGCGGCATGGGCGAAACCACCGCCACCATCGCCGCCGCCCATCCGCAGAACGACTACCTGGGTCTCGAAGTGCACACACCCGGCGTCGGCGCCCTGCTGAAGGAAATCGCGATACGCGAACTCGCCAACCTGCGCGTGATCCAGCACGATGCCGTCGAGGTGGTGCGCGACATGATCGCGCCGGCCTCGCTTTCCGGCATCCACATCTTTTTTCCCGACCCGTGGCCGAAGAAGCGCCATCACAAGCGCCGGCTGGTGCAGCCGCCGTTTGTCCATGCGCTGGCGAAACGCCTCGCCCCCGGCGGCTACCTGCACTGCGCCACCGACTGGGAGGAATACGCCGAACAGATGCTGGAGGTGCTGGGCGGCGAAGCGTTGCTGGAAAACACCGCGCCAGGTTTTGCGCCGCGCCCCGACTACCGGCCGCAGACCAAGTTCGAGACACGCGGCCTGCGCCTCGGCCACGGCGTGTGGGACGTGGTGTTCAGGCGTCGGGCAGAAACGTCCGCAGCAGCGCGTTGAGAAAGCGCCGGCCGCGGATCGTCGGCGCCATCCGTGCGGCGTCGAGATCGAGCAGGCCTTCGTCGCGCGCCTGGCGCAGCGGCGCCGCCAGCGCCGCCAGCGGCAGGCCGGTACGCTCGGTGTAGAGCCGCGTATCGAAGCCGTCGCACAGACGCAGTGCGTTCATCATGAATTCGAAGGGCAGTTCGTCGGCGCGGACCTCGCGGCGCTCCTGCACGAAATCGCCGCGCCCCGCCCCGTCGAGATAGTCGCGCGGATGCTTGCGCCGCATCTCGCGGACGATGCCGAAGGCGGAACTGATCTTGCCGTGGGCGCCGGCGCCGATGCCGAGGTAATCGCCAAAGGTCCAGTAGTTGAGGTTGTGCGCGCAGCGGCTGCCCGGGCGGGCATAGGCCGAGGTTTCGTAATGTTCGTAGCCCGCGCCGGCCAGCGTCTCCTCGACCATCTCCTGCATGTCGGCGGCCAGGTCGTCGTCGGGCAACGACGGTGGCGAATGCGCGAAGGGCGTGTTCGGTTCCAGCGTCAGGTGGTAGGCCGAGAGGTGCGGCGTGCCGAAGGCCGTCGCCGTTTCGAGATCGCGCCGCGCTTCCGCCAGCGTCTGCTGCGGCAAGGCGTACATCAGGTCGAGGTTCACCTGCCCGAAGTGCGTCAGCGCCAGCTCGATGGCGCGCCGCGCCTCGTCGGCGGAATGGATGCGGCCGAGGGCGGCAAGCTTGGCGTCGTCGAAACTCTGGATGCCGAGCGACACGCGGTTGACGCCGGCGGCACGGAAGCCGGCGAACTTCGCCGCCTCCACCGTGCCCGGATTGGCCTCCAGCGTGATCTCGGCGTCCGGCAGCAGCGGCAGGCGGGCACGAAAGGCGGCCAGCAGCGTATCGACGGCCTTCGCCGACAGCAGGCTGGGCGTGCCGCCGCCGAAGAACACGCTGTACACGGGACGGTTCCAGATCTGCGGCAGGGCGCTTTCGAGATCAGCGATCAGCGCCGCGACGTAAGCGTCCTCGGGAATGCCGCCCTTCGCTTCGTGCGAATTGAAATCGCAGTAGGGGCACTTGCGCACGCACCAGGGAAGGTGGACGTAGAGCGAAAGCGGCGGCGGTGCCGGCAGGCCGGAAGGCACGGCGGCGGCCGCGCTCGTCGTTGCGGCAACGATGGGAATGATGCGGCTCATTGCGCCCGCAAGCGCTCGATCAAACGGCGCACCGCAATGCCGCGATGGGAGCGGGCGTTCTTCTCCGCGGCGTCGAGTTCGGCCGAGCTGCATCCACGCTCGGGCACGAGGAACAGCGGATCGTAGCCGAAGCCGTTGGCGCCGCGCGGTGCGGCGAGGATCTCGCCATGCCATTCGCCCTCGACGACGATCGGCTGCGGATCGTCGGGGTGGCGTACCAGGGCCAGCACGGCGACATAGTGGGCGCGGCGGTCGGCAAGGCCGGCGAGATCGGCGAGCAGCTTTGCGTTGTTGCGCGCATCCGATTTCGGCTCGCCGGCATAACGCGCGGAGTACACCCCCGGCGCACCGCCCAGCGCCGCGACGCACAGACCGGAATCGTCGGCCAGCGCCGGCAATCCGGTGGTGCGGGCGCAATGGCGCGCCTTGGCCAGCGCGTTCTCGACGAAGGTGACGTGCGGCTCCGCCGCTTCCTCGACGCCGAACGCCGACTGCGGCAGCAGCTCGATGCCCAGCGGCGCCAGCAGCTGGGCGAACTCGCGCAGCTTGCCGGCATTGTTGGAGGCGAGAACGAGCTGCTTCACTGGATGTTCAGCGCCGCTTTCTGCGCCGCGACGATGCGCGCGATGCCGCTGTCGGCCAGCGCCAGCAGGGCGTTCAGCTCGGCGTGGCTGAAAGGTTCGCCTTCCGCCGTGCCCTGGATTTCGATGATGCCGCCGCTACCGGTCATCACCACGTTCATGTCGGTGTCGCAGGACGAATCCTCGGCATAGTCGAGGTCCAGCACCGGGGTGCCGCCGACGATGCCGACCGAGACGGCGGCGACGAAGCCGCGCAGCGGGCTGGCGGGCAGCGCACCCTTGGCCACCAGCGCGGAGAGCGCGTCGTGCAGCGCGACGCAGGCGCCGCTGATCGACGCGCAGCGGGTGCCGCCGTCGGCCTGGAGGACATCGCAGTCGATGGTGATCTGGCGCTCGCCGAGTGCCTTCAGGTCGGTCACCGCGCGTAGCGAGCGGCCGATCAGGCGCTGGATTTCCTGGGTGCGGCCGGACTGCTTGCCCTTCGCCGCCTCGCGGTCGGTGCGGGTGTGGGTAGAGCGCGGCAGCATGCCGTATTCGGCGGTGACCCAGCCCTGGCCCTTGCCGCGCAGGAAGCCCGGCACTTTTTCCTCGACGCTGGCAGTACACAACACCTTGGTGTTGCCGAATTCGACCAGCACGCTGCCTTCGGCATGCATCGTGTAGCGGCGGGTGATGCGCAGCTCGCGCAATTGGTCGGCCGGGCGGCCGCTGGGACGGGTCATGGGGGTTCCTTTATTTTTGCGAGGGGCGAATGATGCCCCGAATCTGGTCGATTGCGCGTTCCAGTTCCTCATCGCTGGGCGATTCGCCCGCCAGGCCTTCCTCCCAGCGCAGCGCGAGCAGGGACAGGTTGTCGCCGCCGCGGCCGGCGATGCGCTCGGCCTCGTCGAGCAACGCCGGTACGGCGTCGCCGGGGCGCGCGGCGGCGAGCGCCTGCGCCAGCCGGTCGTCGCCGAGCGGCCCCCAGACGCCGTCGCTGCACAGGGCGAGCACGTCCTGATCGTAGAGCGGCACCTTGCGCGAGAACTCGATCTGCGGCTCGACCGCTCCGCCAAGACAACTGAAGACGCGGTTGCGCTGCGGATGCTGGCGCGCCTCGTCGTCGTCGATCAATCCCTGTCGCAGCAGCAGCTGGACGCGCGAATGGTCCTGAGTGCAGGCGTGGATGCGGCCTTCGCGCAGCAGGTAGAGACGCGAATCGCCGGCGTGGGCCCAGTAGGCAATGCCGTCCTGGGCCACGCAGGCCACCAGCGTGGTCCGCGGCACCGCATCGAGTCCGCGGTGAGCGGCGACGCGACCGATCGCGGCATGGGCGCCGTTGAAGCATTCGGCAAGAAAGCTGAACGGCTCGTCGAGGCGCGGCCGGGCACGGTGCTCGAAGGCATCGACCAAGTGATCCACCGCCACCTGCGCCGCCAGCTCGCCGTGGGCGTAGCCGCCCATGCCGTCGGCCACCACCAGCAGCAGCGCGTCGCTGCTGTAGCGGTAGGCCAGCCGATCCTGGTTGTCCCGCCGCGGGCCGACACGGCTTTCCTGATAGACGCTGAATTTCATCGCTGTAGCAGCCCCCTGATGCGGCCGAGCAGGCCGCTGCCGCCGCGCTCGCTGCTCGCCAGCTGCTGCTGCAAGGCGAACACGCTCTGCGGCCGCCGCAGGTGGTCGAGCTGTAGGCAGGCATCCACGGTTTCCAGCAACTGGCGCGAATAGCGTGCGGCAAATGCCTTCGTCGCCGGCACCAGCGCGTCTTCCTCCAGTCGCTTGTCGGCCGCCAGCGGCGCCTGGCCGCCGAGGCTGGCATAGAGGCTGGCGCCGACGGCGTAGATGTCGGTCCACGGGCCGAAATCCTCCTGCCGGCCGTACTGCTCCGGCGCGGCGTAGCCGGGCGTGTGCATAGCCTTGAGCAGCGGCGCATCGAGGCCGATGACCTGGCGCGCGGCGCCAAAATCGAGCAGCACCGGATTGCCGTCGTTGCGCAGGTAGATGTTGGCCGGCTTGATGTCGAGGTGCAGCAGCTTCTGGCTATGCACCTCGCGCAGCCCGTTGAGCAGACGGCCGAAGATGCCCCGCACCTGATCCTCTTCCAGCGCCCCGCTGCGCTTCTGGATGTGTTCCAGCAGGGTCCGCCCGCGCTCGTACTGCATCACTAGATAGGCCGTGCCGTTGGCGCGGAAGAAGTTCACCACCCGCACCACATTGGCATGGTTGAGGCGGGCCAGGATGCTCCCCTCCTCGAAAAAGCAACGCAGGCCGTGGTTGAAGGCGGTGCGGTGGATTTCCGCCACCACCGGCTCGGGACTTTCGCCGGCCCGCAGCGCCAGCGCGTTGGGCAGATACTCCTTGATCGCCACCGGCATCTCGCGCGCATCGTGGGCGAGATAGACGATGGAAAACCCGCCCAGCGAAATCTGCCGCACGATACGGTACTGCTCAAGCATGAAGCCGGAGGGCAGCGGTTGGTTTGCCTGGGCGGGGGACATGAAGGTTAGGCGCTAGAATCGCTGCATTCTCTGTTGCCTGCTCCGCGCTGTAAAGCCGCGGAACGCCCCGACCATGATCTATAGCATGACCGGCTTCGCCGCCGGCAGCCGCGACCTCGGCTTCGCGCTGCTGAATATCGAACTGAAGAGCGTCAATTCGCGCTATCTCGATCTCACCTACCGCATCGGCGACGAACTGCGCTTTCTCGAAATGCCGATGCGCGAACTGATTGCCGCCAAGGTGCAGCGCGGCAAGCTGGAATGCCGGGTGTTCCTCCAGTCGCGTTCGGGTGCAGGCCGCGAATTGCAGCCGAACATGGCCCTGGTGGCACAGTTGGGGCGGTTGGCCGGCGAAGTGCGCGGCGCCGTCGCCGATGCCGCGCCGTTGACCGTGGCGGAAATCCTGCGCTGGCCCGGCGTCCTCGCCGATGAAGCGCTGGATGCGGACAAACTGCACGGCGAAGCCCTCGCGCTGCTCGCCGCGCTGCTCGCCGATTTCGTCGCCACACGCGGCCGCGAGGGCGCCCGCCTGGAGTCGATCCTGCGCGAAAAGCTGGTCCGCATGCGCGAAGGTGCGGCGGCGGTCGCGCCGCTGCTGCCGAAAGTGCTGACCGACTACCAGGATCGGCTCGCCGCGCGCCTGCGCGAAGCGGTGGCGAATCTCGACGAGGACCGCATCCGCCAGGAGCTCGGCGTGTTCGCCGCGCGCATCGACGTCGCCGAGGAACTGGCGCGGCTGACTACCCACATCGACGAAGTCGAGCGCGTGCTGGGCAAGGGCGGCGCGGTCGGCAAGCGGCTGGATTTCCTGATGCAGGAACTCAACCGCGAAGCCAACACGCTGGCCTCGAAATCGGTGTCGACCGAAATCACCGCCATCGCCATGGAACTCAAACTGCTGGTCGAGCAGATGCGCGAGCAGGTGCAGAATCTGGAATGACCAACGCACCGACGGCTTCTCTTCAACCCTCCATCGATCGGATCCGACCATGATGCCCGGTTCCCTGTTCATCGTCGCCGCACCTTCCGGCGCCGGCAAGACCACGCTGGTGAAGCTGCTGATGGAGCGCGACCCCAGCATCGTGCACTCGGTGTCCTTCACCACGCGGGCGCCGCGTCCGGGGGAACGCGGGGGGTGCGAATACCATTTCATCGACCTCGCCGCCTTCCATGCGATGCGCGAGCGCGGCGAGTTCCTCGAATGGGCCGAGGTTCACGGCAATTTCTACGGCACATCGCGGGTCTGGCTGGAGACACGGCTGGCCGCCGGCGACGACGTGCTGCTGGAAATCGACTGGCAGGGCGCGCAGCAGGTCAAGCGCCTGTTCCCCCACGCCGTGGGCGTTTTCATCCTGCCGCCGTCGATGGAGGAGCTGGGTCGCCGCCTGCGTACGCGCGGCCAGGACAGCGAAGACACCATCCAGCGCCGCCTGATGGGCGCACTGGGCGAAATGCGTCACGTGAGCGAGTTCGAATTTGTTATAATCAACAAAGACTTGCAGGTTGCCGTCGAGGACCTGCTGGCGGCAGTGCGTTCCTCTCGCCTGCGTTTCGTCCCGCAACGCGCCCGCCACCCGGACGTGTTCCGGTTTCTCGATTCCATTTGATTCCACCCGAGGATTACGCCATGGCCCGTGTCACCGTTGACGACTGCATGAAAAACATCACCAACCGCTTCCAGCTCACCCTGGCCGCCACCTACCGCGCCCGGCAGATCGCCATGGGCAGCACGCCGCAGGTCGATCCCGGCCGCGACAAGCCGACCGTGATCGCTCTGCGCGAAATGGCCGCCGGCAAGTACGGCCTGGAAATCCTCAATCGCGGTCAGGCATAAAGATGTAAAGGGGATGGGAGCACTTCTCCATGGCGGCTACTCTCCCATCCTCCATTGCCGCCTTTTCCAAGCCCCCGTTCTCCGGTCGCGCACCCAAGTCGACGCATGATCCGGCGCGCGATCTCGCGCTCTTCAAGGACCAGCTCGGCAACTATCTCGGCGCCGAAGACATCGCGCTGATCGAGGACGCCTACCGCTTCGGCGAGGCGGCCCACGAAGGTCAGTACCGCATCAGCGGCGACCCCTACATCTCCCATCCGCTGGCCGTCGCCGCCAGCATGGCACGCTGGCATCTCGACCCCCAGGCGCTGATCGCCGCGCTGCTGCACGATGTGATGGAAGACACCGAGATCACCAAGCAGCAGATTGCCGATCGCTTCGGCAAGACCGCGGCGGAACTGGTAGACGGCGTTTCCAAGCTCGATCGCATCGAGAACCAGACCTACGAGCAGGCCCAGGCGGAAAATTACCGCAAGATGCTGCTGGCCATGGCGCGCGACGTGCGCGTCATTCTCATCAAGCTGGCCGATCGCCTGCACAACATGCAGACCCTCGATGCGGTGCGGCCCGACAAGCGCCGCCGCATCGCGCGTGAGACGCTGGACATCTACGCCCCGATCGCCAACCGCCTCGGCCTCAACACGTTGTACCGCGAGCTACAGGAACTTTCCTTCAAGCACTGCTACCCGATGCGCTACCGGGTGCTGGAAAAAGCCATCAAGGCGGCGCGGCGCAACCGTCGCGAGGTGGTCAGCAAGATTCTCACCGCCCTGCAATCCTCATTGCCGGAAGCCGGCATCGAGGCCGAGGTGATGGGCCGCGAGAAGCACCTTTACGGCATCTACCGCAAGATGCGCGAAAAGCACCTCACCTTCTCGCAGGTGCTCGACATCTACGGCTTTCGCATCATCGTCAAGGACACCTCCACCTGCTACCTGACGCTGGGCGTGCTGCACGGCATGTACAAACCGGTGCCGGGCAAGTTCAAGGACTACATCGCGATCCCCAAGGCCAACGGCTACCAGTCGCTGCACACTACGCTGATCGGGCCCTACGGCACGCCGGTGGAGATGCAGGTACGCACCCGCGACATGCACCATGTCGCCGAATCCGGCGTCGCCTCGCACTGGCTGTACAAGGACGAGGAGGCGCTTTCCGAGCTGCAACGGCGCACCCACAAGTGGCTGCAGTCGCTACTTGAACTGCAATCGGCCTCCGGCGACTCGGCCGAGTTTCTCGAACACGTGAAAGTCGACCTGTTCTCGTCGGAGGTCTATGTATTCACCCCCAAAGGCAAGATCATCGGCCTGCCGCGCGGCGCCACCGCAGTGGATTTTGCCTATGCCGTGCACACTGACATCGGCAACCACTGCGTCGCCTGCCGCATCAATCTGGAGTTGATGCCGCTGCGCACCGAGCTGAAGAACGGCGACCGCGTCGAGATCATCACCGCGCCCAACGCCAGCCCGAATCCGGCGTGGCTATCCTATGTGCGCAGCAGCCGCGCCCGCTCGAAGATTCGCCACTTCCTCAAGACCCAGCAGCAGGAAGCTTCGGCCGCACTCGGCGAACGCCTGCTCGGCCAGGCGCTACGCAACTTCGACATTCCGCTGGCCGACGTCGACACCGCGCTGTGGGAGCGCTGCGTGCGCGACCTGGGAATCAAATCGCGCAACGATCTGCTTACCGACATCGGCCTCGGTAAGCGCCTGCCGGCCATCGTCGCGCGCAGCATCGCCGAGCTGCGCGGTAATGCCACACCCGAGGAACACAAGAGCCGCGGCCCGATCCTGATCCGCGGCACCGAAGGCGTCGCGGTGCAGCTCGCCTCCTGTTGCCGGCCAATCCCCGGCGACCCGATCCTCGGCCTGATCCGCAAAGGGCAGGGGCTGGTGGTGCATACCCACGACTGTCCGGCCATCGCCCGCCTGCGCGGCGACAAGGTGGAATGGGTGGACGTGGAATGGGAGTCGGGCATCGAGCGGCTGTTCGAGGTCAACGTGCGCGTCATGGTGGAAAACAAGCGCGGCGTGTTGGCCAAGCTCGCGCTGGCCATTTCCGACGCCCAGTCGAACATCATCGACGTCCGCATCGACGAAGACCATGGCGCCGCCACGTCGGTCTATTTCACCGTCGAGGTAGGCAACCGCGTGCACCTCGCTCGCGTCATCCGTGGCCTGCGTCACATCCCCGAGGTGGTACGCATCGTCCGCCTGAAAGATTCGATCCGCTAAAAGGAAAAACAAATGGCAATCTACGAATCCGAACACACCCAGTTCATGCGCGAATGGCTGAAAAACCATCCGGAAGAACTCCAGGAACAGAAGAAGGGCCGTGCCTTGTGGTGGGACAAGGCGCCGCGCGACCTGGATACCCAGCGCCGCGAAGCCGAGGCCCGCGTGCCGCAAAAGGCCTATTACTACGACGCGAACTGAACAATGCGCCTGAAAACCAGGCGCCAGTCCAATCGGTGATGGTTCAGACGTTGAACAGGAAGTTCAGCACGTCGCCGTCCTTGACCACATACTCCTTGCCTTCGGCGCGCATCCGGCCGGCTTCCTTGGCACCCTGCTCGCCCTTGTAGGCGATGAAGTCGTCGAAAGCGATGGTCTGGGCGCGGATGAAGCCGCGTTCGAAGTCGGTGTGGATCACGCCGGCGGCTTGGGGCGCCGTATCACCGACGTGGATGGTCCACGCGCGCACTTCCTTGACGCCGGCAGTGAAGTAGGTCTGCAATCCCAGCAGTGCGTAAGCGCCGCGGATCAGTCGGTTGAGACCGGGTTCTTCAAGGCCCAAGTCGGCAAGAAACATCTGCTTTTCGTCGTCCTCAAGGTCGGCGATCTCGGCCTCGATAGCAGCGCAGATGGCCACCACTTCCGCCTTCTCGGCGGCGGCGTGGGCGCGTACCGCGTCAAGGTGCGGATTGTTGTCGAAGCCGCCTTCCTTGACGTTGGCCACGTAGAGCACCGGCTTGGCAGTGATCAGACAGAACGGCTTCATGCTGGCCTTCTCTTCCTTCGAGAGGTCCAGGGCGCGCACCGGCTTGGCCTGGTTCAGTTGGGCGATGCATTTTTCCAGCACGGCGACGAGGATCTTCGCTTCCTTGTCGCCGGCGCTCGCCGGCTTCCTGTAGCGATTGAGCGCCTTCTCGACGGTGGCGAGGTCGGCCAGCGCGAGTTCGGTGTCGATCACCTCGATGTCGTTGAGCGGGTCCACCTTGCCGGCGACATGCACCACGTTGTCGTCGGCGAAACAGCGCACCACATGGACGACGGCATCGGTCTCACGGATGTTGGCGAGGAACTGGTTGCCCAGGCCTTCGCCCTTGCTGGCACCGGCCACCAGCCCGGCAATATCGACGAATTCGACGATGGCATGCTGGATCTTTTGCGGCTTGACGATCTTGGCCAGTTCTTCAAGGCGCGGATCGGGCACTTCGACAATGCCGACGTTCGGCTCGATAGTGCAGAAGGGGTAGTTCTCCGCCGCAATGCCGGACTTGGTCAGCGCGTTGAACAGGGTTGACTTGCCGACGTTGGGCAAGCCGACGATGCCGCATTTGAGGCTCATGGTGCTTCCTTTTTGGGTGCCGCCGGTTTGGCGTTGATTTTTCTCGTCGCCGCGTCCATAGCGCCCTGGGCAATGTCGGGCCAGGCGGCGAGGGCTCGGTCGATGGCGGCGTCGATCTCGTCCTGCTCTTCGCGGCGGGCCGGCTTCAGCACGTAGTTGACGACCTCGTTGCGGTCGCCGGGATGGCCGATGCCCAGGCGCAAGCGCCAGTAGTCCTGGGTGCCGAGATGGCCGGTGATGTCCTTGAGGCCGTTGTGCCCACCGAGACCGCCGCCGAACTTGAGGCGCATCTGTCCGGGCGGCAGGTCCAGTTCGTCGTGCACCACCAGCATTTCGGCCGGGGCGATGCGGTAGAAATGCGCCAGGGCCTGCACCGCCAGGCCTGAACGATTCATGAAGGTGGCCGGCATCAGCAGCCAGATACCGGCATCGCGTACGTTGGCGGCCCAGCCGTGGAAACGGCTTTCCTTGCCGAATGAGGCGCCGAGTTCGCGGGCCAGCCGCTCACAAAACCGAAACCCGGCGTTGTGCCGGGTTTCGGTGTATTCGGCCCCGGGGTTACCGAGGCCGACGATCAGTCGCAGCGGTGACGACAAGGGCTTATCGCTTATCGGTCTTCTCGGACTTCTTCGCAGGGGCGGCGGGGGTAGCAGCCACCACCGGAGCTTCCACGACCGGCTCTTCGTCGGCCTTGCTGCCACCCTTGATGAGGATGGTGGCGACGACCGGATCGCCTTCGCCGTGATGCACCACTTCCACACCCTTCGGCAGCGGCAGTTGCGAGATGTGGATCGAGTGGCCGGAGGACAGATCCTTCAGATCGACTTCGATGAAGGCCGGCAGGTCGCCCGGCAGGCACTTCACGTCAACTTCGGTCACCACGTGGGAGACGATGCCGCCCTGGGTCTTCACGCCCGGAGCTATGTCGGCATTGACGAAGTGCAGCGGCACCTTCTGGTGGATCTTGTGGGTCGCATCGACGCGCAGGAAGTCCACGTGAAGGATCACCGGCTTGTAGGCGTGGCGCTGCACGTCGCGCAGCAGAACGGTTTCCTTCTGGCCGGCGACATTCAGGCTGAGCACGGTTGAGTAGAAGGCTTCCTTGCGCAGCGCCTGGAACAATTCGTTGTGATCCAGGTCGATGGACTGGGGCTTGGCTGTGCCGCCGTATACGATGCCGGGAACCCGGCTGGCACGACGCAGGCGGCGGCTCGCACTCGTTCCCTGCGTATCGCGCGTGGTAGCGTTGATTTCAATGGTCATGACGACTCCTGATAAAGAACCCCATCCGCGACCAGACGGGGCGGGTTGAGCCCACTGCGGTTGCCCGCAACGGGCGAAAACTTATTCCATGAACAGCGACGACACCGACTCGTCGTTGCTGATGCGCATGATGGTCTCGGCCATCAGCCCGGCGATCGACACGGCACGGATGCGCTCACAGCCCTTGGCTTCCTCCGAGAGTGGAATGGTGTCGGTCACTACCAGCTCGTCCAGATCCGAATCGTTGATGCGGGCGATCGCCGTACCCGACAGCACAGGATGGGTGCAGTAGGCCATCACCCGCGACGCGCCGTGCTCCTTGAGCGCCTGCGCCGCCTTGCACAGCGTGCCGGCGGTATCGACTATGTCGTCCATGATGACGCAGGCGCGGCCCTGGACGTCGCCGATGATGTTCATGACTTCGGAGACGTTGGCCTTGGGGCGGCGCTTGTCGATGATCGCCAGATCGGTTTCCATCTGCTTGGCGAAGGCGCGCGCGCGGACCACGCCGCCGACGTCGGGCGAAACCACCAGCAGGTTCTCGTAGTTGCGCTTCCACAGGTCGTTGAGCAGCACCGGCGCAGCGTAGATATTGTCCACCGGCACATCGAAGAAGCCCTGGATCTGGTCGGCATGCAAGTCCACCGTCAGCACCCGGTCCACGCCGGCCGCCTGGAGCATGTTGGCCACCACCTTGGCTGTGATCGGCACCCGCGCCGAGCGCGGCCGGCGATCCTGCCGGGCGTAGCCGAAATACGGCACCGCAGCGGTGATCCGCGCCGCGGAGGCGCGCTTCAGCGCGTCGGTGAGGATCACCAACTCCATCAGGTTGTCGTTGGTCGGCGCGCAGGTCGGCTGGAGAATGAACACGTCGCGGCCGCGAACATGCTCGAGAATCTCGACATTGATCTCGCCGTCGGAAAAACGCGCCACGTTAGCCCGTCCGAGGGAGATGTTCAAACGCTTGACTACATCGGCCGCCAGCTTGGGGTTGGCATTGCCGGTGAAGACCATCAGGCTGTCATAAGCCATGGGCGCCTCTGGTAACAACGCTGCAAACGAAGCGGGCAGACCGCTGAGTTTCAGGGCCTGCCCGGTGGAATTTCTGGCAGGGGAGGAAGGATTCGAACCTTCGCATGCTGGAATCAAAATCCAGTGCCTTAACCAGCTTGGCGACTCCCCTACGTGCCGCCAAAGCCAAAGTGCTCAGCGACGAAAGGACGCGCATTTTCTGAGGTTTTCCGCTCTATGTCAAATCCAGCAGCGGATGAAAGGACAATCCTTGCGCGACGAACCCGCGCATATCCGCCGGCAGCGCCGTCAGGGCGGCCTCGGCCTCGCCTTTTGCGACGTACTCGGCAAAGCAGCAGGCGCCTGACCCACTCATCGCGCTGTGCCCGGCGGGCGCATGGCGGCGCAGCCAGTCGAGATGGCGCGCGACCTCCGGATAGAGGCGGCAGGCGACCGGCTCCAGGTCATTGCGGCCGACACCCGGCCGCCAATCGGCGGCGGCGATAAGCGGGGTGTCACGGCGCAGGTCGGGGGCGGTGAAAATTGCCGCCGTCGGTACCGCCACCGGCGGTACCAGCACCAGATACCACGCCGCCGGCAACGTTACGTCGGTGAAGCGTTCGCCGACGCCTTCGGCGAACGTGTTGCGGCCATGGATGAACACCGGCACATCGGCCCCCAGCGTCAGGCCGATGCGCTGTAGCTCCGCCGCCGACAGCCCGCAGTTCCACAAACGATTGAGAGCGATCAGGGTGGTCGCCGCGTCGGAACTGCCACCACCGAGTCCGCCGCCCATCGGCAGACGCTTGTCGACCCGAATGCCGGCGCCCTGCGTGCAGCCTGTGGCAACCTGTAGGGCGCGCGCGGCGCGAACGGTGAGGTCGGCATCGGGGGCGACCCCGGGCAGCGGCGTGGCAAGCTCGATACGGCCCTCGCTGCGCGGGGAGAAATGCAGCGTATCGCCGACGTCGATGAAACGAAACACGGTTTGCAGCAGATGGTAGCCGTCGGCGCGCCGGCCTACGATGTGGAGGAACAGGTTGAGCTTGGCCGGTGCCGGCCAGACGGCGTCCCAGCCGGAACTCAATCTGGATTGAGCAGCCATTCGTCAATCCTGATGCGTACCTCGATATCGTCGCGGCGCAGTTCCACCAGCACCGGCAAAGCGTCGGGGCGGGCCACTTCGTAGTCCAGATAGTCGATGTTCCAACCGGCTTCCTGCGCTTTCAGCGGCCGGCCCAGATCATCCCAGGCGGAGGCAGACGCTTCTCCGGCGATCCAGTGCGCCATACCGGAGAGTGGCAGGGGAACGCCCAGCAGTTCCTCGGCGAGCGCCGTCCAGTCGGCCGCCGTGGTGGTTTTGCGGTCGGCGGTTACCAGTTTGGCGCCACCCGCATTACGACTCAGTTCGGCGATGCCCTGGCCGAGGGGGCCAGTAATAAAAATTTCGTCGCTCGCCGGATCGTGGCGCCAAGCGATATGCGCCGCGTAAGGCCGCTCGCCCTGGCGCAGCGACAGCCGCCCCTCAATGCTGAAGGCAGCAATGGCACCGCGCTCCGGACGCTCTGGGACCGCGGTCGGACGCAATGTGCCGCAGGCAGTCAACAGCACCAGCAGCGCTCCGGCGAGAAACTTCCGCATGCCCGGGCGCTCAGGGAATGAAGCGCTTGATCGTCGCCGCCAGCGTGGCGTTTTCCGGTGCCTGCTTGGCGGCATCGGTCCACAACTGGCGAGCTTCGTCGCGCTTGTCGCGCAGCCAGAGCACTTCGCCGAGATGAGCGGCAATCTCCGGGTCAGGGCGCTTCTGGTAGGCCCGCCGCAGATAGTTCTCAGCCCCCTCCAGATTGCCGCGACGGAACAGCAGCCAGCCCTTGCTGTCGAGAATGAAGGGATCTTCGGGCGCAAGTGCCAGTCCCTTGTCGATCAACTGCGCCGCTTCGTCGAGGCGCAGATTGCGCTCCACCAGGGAATAGCCGAGTGCGTTGTAGGCCTGCGGATTGCCCGGGGTGAGCTTGATCAACTTGCGGAAATGGCCTTCCATGGCTTCGAATTTTTGCGCCCGCTCCTCCAACATGCCCAGTTCATAGAGCAGAACACCATCCTGCGGCTGCGCCTCCAGCGCCCGGCTCAGCAGCTCGATCGCCTCCCCGCCGCGGCCGGCTTCGGCAAGCAACTGGGCCTGCGCCACCAGCAGCGCGGAACGCATTTCCTTGTCGGCCTCGGCGGCCTTTCTCAGCCGCGTGAGCGCTTCTTCGAGTTGGCCTATGTTCTTCAGCAAAGATGCCGCGCGGGCCTGGGCAGCGGCATAGCGTGCGCTTTTCTCCGGGATCGCATCGTAGAGCCCCAGCGCTTCCTCGACGCGGCCGTTGTCCTCGGCAAGTTGCCCCAGGTAATAGCGCGCGTTGTCGGCCTCGGCGTAACCCATTGCCAGCAGCGGGCGCAGATGCTTCTCCGCCGCTGCGCCGTCGCCGAGCTGGAGCGCGAGCAGGCCGAGCGCGTAGAGCAGGTCGGCATTGTCCGGCTGCTCGGCGAGCAGCGCCGAAAACGCCTGTTGCGCCTCTTCGTAACGCTTCAGCTCGACCAGCAGTCGGGCGCGCATCTGCCGTAGATTCGCGTTGTCCCCGGTCGGCGCCGGCTGGCGCTTGAGGTAGGCGTCGAGGATGTCCAGCGCCTTTTCCGGCGTACGCAACAACAGTTGCGCCTTGAACATCACCCCCGGTGCCCAATCGGGCCGCAGCTTCATCAGCTCGTCGAGCTCGGCCATCGCGCGCATTTCGTCTTTCGCCGCGGCAGCGGCCTGGGCACGGGTGAAGCGTGCTTCCGGCAGCGACAGATAGGGCGTGGTCACTTTGTCGATTAGGCGCAGTACCATCGGCTTGTCCGGGCTGCGGCCGAGCAGACGGTTGAGCTGCAACAGCGCCGCCGCGATGTCGGGCTCGGCCTTCAGTGCACCGCTCAGGGTATCGGCCAGCTCATCGACCTTGCCGGTCGAGGCCAGCAAAGCCCATAGATACTGCCGCGCCTGGGGCGACTCCGGTTCAAGTTCAAGCCAGAGTCGCGCCGCCTCAAGCGCCGCCGTCGGAATGCGGGCGTGAAAGGCGACTTCCGCGGCGCGGCGGGCGATACGGGGATCCCGCGTGGTTTTCGCCAGGTCTACGTAGGCCGCGCTGGCGACGTCCATTTGTCCGCGTGCCGCCGCAATTTCCGCCAGCACGGTCTGGTAGAGCAGCTGCGGAGTCAGTTCCTGAGGGGGCAGCTTCGCCGTCGGCGCCGCCTCTTGCGCCACGGTCGCGCCGTTCAGGCAGACGAACAAAGAAACCATCAGTATGCGAAGCAACGGGAACATGGGTTGCGGCCGAGCCAAACTAGAATGCTGCGATGTTAGCAGTTTCGCCGCGGCCGGCCGTGCACTAAGCGCAAGCCGCTCCGCCAACCACCAGGCCTTGGTTCGATTCAATTACGCCCTCACCATGCCCGAATTGCCCGAAGTCGAAATTACCCGCCGCGGCATCGCCCCGGACCTGACGGGCGCGCGGCTGGCGCGGGTCGTGCTGCGCACGCCGACGCTGCGCTATCCGCTGCCGCAAGGATTGAACGATCTCCTGACGCAACGCACGCTGCGGTCCGTGGAGCGGCGTGGCAAATACCTGCTGCTCGACTTTGCGATCGGCCGAGTGCTGTTGCACCTGGGCATGTCGGGCAGCCTGCGACTCGTGCCGGCAAAGCAGCCGCCGGCAAAACACGATCATGTGGATATGGTGTTCGCCACTCACCCTGCCGAAACCGCACTGCGGCTGCGCGATCCGCGCCGCTTCGGCGCCCTGTTGTGGATCGAGGGCGACGCACAGCGGCATCCGTTGCTCGCGGTGCTTGGCATCGAGCCGCTGGCGGCCGAGTTCACACCGCGCTGGCTGTTCGAGCAGACGCGCGGCCTGAAGGCCGCCATCAAGCCGGTACTAATGGACAGCCATCGGGTGGTCGGCATCGGCAACATCTACGCTTCGGAAAGCCTGTTCCGCGCCGGGATCGACCCGCGCACATCGTCCGGGAAGATTTCTCTCCGGCGCTACGCGCGGCTGGTACCCGCCATCAAACAAACACTGCTGGAATCGATTGCGGCTGGCGGCAGCAGCCTGCGCGACTTCATCCACTCTGACGGCAGCAGCGGCTACTTTCAGCTACAGGCCCTGGTCTATGGCCGCGAAAGCGAACCCTGCCGCATCTGCTGTACGAAGATCAAAATGATCCGGCAGAGCCAGCGCGCAACGTTCTATTGCCCGCACTGCCAACGCTGACTACCGGCTACTTTGCGGCGGAAAGCTTAAGGAACTTGGCCATCAACTGATCGTTGTTCTCGACATGCGCGGGATCGTTGGGGATGCAGTCCACCGGACAGACTTCACGGCATTGCGGCGTATCGAAATGGCCTACGCACTCGGTGCATTTGTTCGGATCGATGACGTAAATCTCATCGCCCTGGGAGATGGCGTTATTTGGGCATTCCGGTTCGCAGACGTCGCAATTGATGCATTCGTCGGTGATGATCAGGGACATGGTATTTCCTTCCTCATTGCTTGAACTTGGCGTCCAGCCGGCTCTTGACCGCCGGGTGGACGAACTTGGAAACGTCGCCGCCGAAGCGCGCAATCTCGCGCACGATGGTGGCGGAAATGAAGGTGTACTGCTCGCCCGGGGTGAGGAATACGGTCTCCACCTCGGGATGCAGGTTGCGGTTCATTCCAGCCATCTGGAATTCATACTCGAAGTCGGACACCGCACGCAGACCGCGCAGGATGACGTTGGCGTTCTGCTGCTTGACGAAATTCATCAACAGACAATCGAAGCCGACTACCTCCACCTGTGGGTGCACACCCAGCACCTCGCGCGCCACAGCGATTCGCTCTTCGAGGGAAAACAGCGTTCCCTTGCGCTCGCTGGTTGCAATAGCCACGATGACCCGGTCGAACAGCTTGCAGGCCCGCCGCACCAAGTCTTCGTGACCCTTGGTGAGCGGGTCGAAAGTGCCGGGATATACGGCAATGCCATCGCTCATGAATTCTCCAGCAGATGAAAATGGACCTGGCCGGCGTGTCCGTGTCTGACGCAGCGCCACGCACCCAGTGCTTCGATCGGATACTCAGCCTCGGCATAAATCCGCGCGGCAGGTTGCGCAAGCTGCGGCAGTAGAGGCTCGATTTTTTCCAGCCAGCCCTGGCGATAGGGCGGATCGAGAAACAACAGGTCGAATCCTGGCGCCAGATTGGTGGCACATTTTAGCGCATCGCCGCACATCGGCTTGAGGCGGGGGTCCGCAAACATAGCGGCATTGCGCTTCAACTGGGCGAAAGCGCGCCGTTCGGATTCGATCAACACGACTTCGGCAGCGCCGCGCGATGCGGCTTCGAAACCGAGAATGCCGCTGCCGGCGAACAGATCGAGGCAACGCAAGCCGCCAAGGTCGTGGCCCAGCCAGTTGAACAGGGTCTCGCGCACCCGATCCGGCGTAGGCCGCAACCCGGGCCCGTCGATCACCTGGATCAGGCGGCTGCGCCATTCGCCGCCGGTGATACGGATGCGGCTCATCGCCTTTAAGCGCCGGATCTCAGGCCGACTGTAGCGTCAGCGCGCCGGACGGCCAGTTCGGGCGCCGCTGGAACATCCCGGTACTCTCGATTTCGGTGACGCAGACGTTATCCTGATTCATCACTTCCCAGCGCCAGCGGATGATGCCGACCTCCGGCCGGGTCGACGACGGTCGCGACTCAATCACCCGCGCACGGACATGCAGCGTATCGTCGGGCCGCACAGGAACCTTCCAGCGCACGTTCTCCACCCCCGGCGAACCCATGCCGGCCGTATTGAGCAGAAAGCCGTCGCAGATCATGCGCATGGTCATCGCGCAGATATGCCAGCCGCTGGCGATCAGCCCGCCGAACTGCGAAGGTACGGCGGCCGTTTCGTCGACGTGGAATTCCTGGGGGTCGAATTGGGTCGCGAAGGCGATGATCTCCTCGCGACTCACTTTTTTACCGCCGAACTCGAATTCGGCGCCGAGCGGGAAATCTTCCCAATAAAGCTTTTCGGTCGGAACCGTCGGTACGATCTTTAGCATTGGCGAATCTCGTTGGGGGTAATGCAGGAAAAGCAGGGGCACAACAGGAGCGCCGGCGGCGCGGACGCCATACGCCGAGCGGTGATCGCAGGTCCGGCGACAACTACAGGGCGTATTGTACGAAAGTCGGCCGACAAACGGTCGGCGTGGCTTTCGCCGGCAGTATCGCTACCGGGCGTACCAAAAAAGAGCGCCGGCAGAACTGCCGGCGCTCCACTTGCAACGAATCGTCCGCCGCTTACTTCAGCGGCCGCTTGCCTCCCGGCAAGCGCTCGACTTCGACCCGCGTATCGCGATCGAACTCGCCAGCCTGGGCGAACATCAGGCCGGCATCCAGATGTGGATGGTTACCCGCCAGTTCGGTCGGATTCAGCGGGGTTGGATTGGTGGCGTTCATATCTGCCTTGCCGTCCCCCCTGCCTGGGAACTGGTAGCTTTCCCAAGCGTGATAGACAACCGAATTCCCCGGCTGAATGCTCGGTGCCACCTTGGCCCGAATGCTGTATGAACCCGCATCGTTGAAGACCCGAATCCAGTCGCCGTCCTCGATGTTGCGCTTCTTGGCATCCTCTGGCGCGAGCAGCATGTAGGGATCGGGTCGGTGCAGGCGCAGCATGATCGGGCTGTCACGCCAGGTTGAATGAATACTCCAGCGCGTATGGCCGCCATTCACCATCAGCGGATAGTCGCCGCCGATCTTCGGCACCTCCTTGTGCTGCGGCAGCATCTCGTCCATTTCATCGTAGAGCACATGATCGACGTAGAACTGGATGCGCCGCGACGACGTCGGATACGGCATCTTGTCGCGCACGTGGAAGGTCAAGGGCACGACCGAGTCGTTTTCCGGAATCTCGCACATATTGCTCACCGAGATCGGATCTTCCGGTACTTTCTCGAAGCGCGTAAAGCCCTTTTTCTTGGTTTCCTCCCAGGTTTGCTTCTTGAAGGATGTACTCAACTCGTAGATGGCCTTGGCCACCTTTTCGCCGTCGCCTTCCTTGAACTGGCCATGCATGGTCAGGTCGTCGTACAGCGTGTTCAGCTTCACTTCCAGGCCTTCCGGACTCTTGGTTGAAGTGATGCCGCGGGCACGGGCGCGCTCCTGCACGTGCTTGGCAAACATGACGATGATGTCCCAGTCGCACTTCGACTCGCCCAGCGGCGGCGTCGCCTGGTCGGTGGTGGTGAGGTAGGGCGACAGCGTGGTGACCCACTTCAGATTGGTGTTCTCGTACCAGACGGCCGCCGGCAAGACGTAGTCGGCATGGCGGGCGGTGGTATTGATGCGCCAATCGATGACCACCACTTTTTGTAGCTTCGGCCACAGCTTTTCGATCAACTGCTTGCTGCTGCGCTTGCGCCGCAGCGGGTTGCTGACCAGGTGGAAGAGGATGCGCGGCGCCCGATCGGCCGGGGGATGCAACGGCTGCGATTTTCTCTTCAGCGACTCGTCGACATATTCGGCAATCGGACGCTTGACGCCCAGGTTCCAGCTATCGGCATTCTTCGACAGGCTGACCATTTCGCCGTGCACCTGCCAGAACAATTCGCCCGAGCCCCACAGCGGCAGACGCACCGGCGAGGTACCCGGCTTGAACATGGCGCGGCCAAAGGAGTTGACGATCATTTCGAAGGTATCGCCGTCCTCCATGCGCTTCTTGATCATCGGCTCGAAGACGGCGAAGGTCTTTTCCACCTCCTTCAGCGTCGGCGATACCGAAAATTTGTCGGCGCCGTCCGGCGTCAGCAACGGGAAGGCGACGAAGCCGGCGCCCTTGCGACCCATATTGCCGGTCAGGCAATACACCATGGCGATGCTGCGCTCCATCAGGTTGCCGTGGTAATACTTGTTCAGGCAGGACTGGGTGGTGCCGCAGACGGCCTTGGCGCTGACGATTTCCTTGACCAGGCGACGGATCATGGCCGGCGCAACGCCACACATCGTCGAGGCATTTTCCGGGGTGTACTTGGCCACCCGCTCGCGGAACATCGAGAATACGCTGCGCACCTCGACTTCCTTGCCGTCCTTGAGCTTCACCGTTTTAGTTACTTCCAGCTCGGGATCGAGGCCGTCCAGTGCCAAGCTGCGGAACGGAGCGACTTTCAAGCTTCCGCTCTTCGCGTCCCACAGCATCATGTGGTCGTCGCGGCCACCGGCCTGCACGTCGGCCTGCGTTAGGAACATCCGCGTGTCGGCGCGCACCAGCAGCGGCAGATCGGTCTGCTCCTTGACGAAGGCCTTGTCTACATGGCCGCCCTCGATGATTTCGCGGCAGACCGAAAGCGCCAAGGCGGCATCGGTACCCGGCTTGATCGGAATCCACAGGTCGGCCTTGATCGCCGAAGCGTTGTAGTCGGTACAGATCGAGATGATCTTGGTACCGCGATAGCGCGCCGAGGTATAGAAGTGCGCATTGGGAATCTGCGTATAGACCGGATTCCCCGCCCAGAACAGGATCAGGTCGGAATTGAAGTAGTCGTCGGCCGAACGCTCGAAGCTGATCTTGCCGAACATCTCCACCGCACCGCGATGGGAGTCGCCGATGTCGCTGTTCATGTCCAGCGAAACCGCCTGGGTCAGTCGGCTGAAGCGCTGCTGCGCGGCAATGCCGCTGCCCAGATCGACGCCCGGTCCCAAATCCCAAACGGTGCAATCGGTGCCCTCCTTGAGCGTGACATCGAGATAGGTATCGGCGATGTCGTCGAGGGCCTCCTTCCAGGTGACACGTTCCCACTTGCCGGAGCCGCGGGGGCCGACGCGGCGCAGCGGGTGGGTGATCCGCGTCGGGTCGTACATGCGTTCGCTGAAGCAGCCGCCTTTCTGGCAGCCGCGC